>Ga0206823_1006_pt1 | contig 72608 bp, 69 predicted proteins | sample Alteio_BWOrgCont_81_FD_152868 | JGI IMG/M metagenome (GOLD analysis project Ga0206823, IMG submission 152868) | Enriched cells from forest soil in Barre Woods Harvard Forest LTER site, Petersham, Massachusetts, United States -... | ecosystem: Environmental > Terrestrial > Soil > Temperate forest >...
ATAATATTTCTCTAATGCAGGCCCGCGCATAACGCTTTCCACGCATCCCTTTTTTCCACAAAAGCATAATTCATCGCTTTCTTCCAGTAAATTATGTCCCCATTCCCCGGCGATACCTTGTTTACCATTCCATACTTTGTTATTCATAACGATTCCTCCGCCAACGCCGGTTCCCATAATTACCCCAAAAACCACCTTTGCTCCAGGACATTCATCTTTAACAACTCCATAAAGCGTCTCTGCCAAAGCAAAGCAATTGGCATCGTTGGCAAGTTCCACAGGAATGCCCAACCACTTCTGCATATCAGCTTTTAAAGGCATTCCATTCAGACAAACAGAGTTACAATTTTTCATAGTCTGCATAAGCGGATCAAGTATACCCGGAGTACCCATTCCAAGCCTCTCAGGATTCAAGCCCGAGGCAGTTTTCATCATCTCAATAAGCTTTATTATTTGCCCGGTAAGATGCTCATATCCTTTTTCAGCTTCCGATGGTATGCGCATTCTGCAAATAGCAGTTGTTGTTTTACCTGGCTCAAGTATGATGCCTTCTATCTTTGTACCGCCTAAATCTACGCCCCACAAGTGTTCCACGTTATATAATTTTTACCTGCTTAATAAGTTCCATTCCATTTGCGGATAAACCACTCCGCACCGGCAATAATAAGCAGTAAGAAGAATACCCACTTCAAGTCTATAAGCGGAGAGTAAGAGGTATGTGTATAAATTACAGGTTTTATATCTTCTTTCTTGTCCAGCAGTTTGGGTAGTTCCTCTATCTGGTTAGTAAATAACATAGCCCCATTGTGTTCTTTCGCAAGCTGGTAGAGTAACTGATGGTCTGCTACTGTATTGGTAGCTTCTACCTGGACAGGTATTACAGTAAATTCGCCTTTGGCAGTATATACCTGGTTTCCTTGTTTCACCTGTGCAGAATATTGGTATATCCCCGCTTGCAACTGCCCGGCATTTAAATGATACGCGTTAGATGTCCGGCTAAAGGTGAAAGAGAAATTTTTATTGTCACTATTTGTTATTACCATACTTACTTCAGGGTCATTTACAAGTTGGTAGCTGGGATTATAAAGGTCCGCATCTATTTCCACAGGCTCATCTTCCCTGAAACTATTGGGGGCATGTATACGGAAAAAGCTCTTATCATCTTTCACAGCAAGGTACTCCACCATTTTGTTTATCAACTCATCAAAAAAGTGATTATTCTTATGGTCCGCATAATCTTTCAGCTTCCACCGGAAAATGCCTTCCCCTGCTATGGTACAGCTCTTTTCACTACCCGAAAGATTGAATGCAATAAGCGGGTAATTGGTAGTAACGCTTTGTATTTTCTGGTAACATAATATACTAAGTGAGGGGCTGGAAACATAACCGCCAAAAGGGGAGGAGAGGGCAGGTAACTGGCTAAAATAACTTCTTGAATCATCGCTCAAAGTAAATAATGAAAAATCCTTTGCAAGTGCGGCTTCTGCATCGCTGCTATTATCACCCTGCGAATAAACTTTAAAGCCTTCACTTAGCCTGTTATAAGCTGCTATATCTGTTTCGTTGCCGAGGATATATAATACAGGTATACCGAGTGTATGGATATTTTTAATGATGTCTGATAAGGGTTTTGCAGCAGAAGGAAGCTGGTTGAGTATCACCAAAGAATATTTATTAAGCTGTCCCGTAAATTTATCAGGTATAAAAGACTGAGCCTCGAATCCCTCGCTAGCATTTATACATTCTGCAATAGCTGCCGCATCGGGATGCGGGTTGGAAAGTATAAGTACCTTTTGCTTTTGGTCGAGCACCCGTATATATACATCCTTGCGGTTATTGGTAATATTCTCCTCGCCCTGTATAACGGCAAGTTTTACTATATAATGTTTCAATCCAGGGCTGGTGGCATTTAGCTGTACAGGGATATTCTGGTGAAAATAATTGGAGCCTATACTAATAGACTTAGTAAATAAAACAGCCTCGTTTTTGCCATCTAATTCTGAAACGGTAAGAGTAGATGACTTGCCTTGCAACTTGGTAGCATCCAATGTTACAAGCAATGGAAAAGTGTTCCCTAAGAAAGCGGTAGAGTTATTTTCTACCTTAGTAACTATCGCATCTACCTTTACTGTAGTATCGCCGAGTGCAATGGTAAATATGCTGCAATTAAACTGCCTTGCCGCATATACAGGGTTATAGCCTTTATTGTATATGCCGTCGCTGGAAAGAATAATAGCGCCTAAATTTTTATCATAATATCGTTGTGTTAATTCCTGGAAAAGCGAGGAAATATCCGTTTCTTTTTCATCGTAGCGATAGCTCATTGAATCTTTTGTCCGCTCTCCAAAGGACATCACTCTTACGTCATATTTTGAGGATAATTCATTCACCAGCGCGTTCCACTTGCCAGGCAGGTCGTGCTTGTACATAGCAGAATCTTTTCCCATTGCAATGGAAGCAGAATTGTCCTGTGCTATAATAATAATAGGTTTCTCAGTAGTGTTTTTTGTACTCCGGATGAGTGGAGAAAGAACAAGAAAAACCAGCAACGACACCAGCACAAACCGTAACCCTGCCAATAGCCAGCGCATCCAGAGGGGAGTATCTGAAATCCTTTTGTCTTTATAATAAAGTGTAAATGCGTAAATAGCACCTACTAAAGGACAGAGCAATAGTGCCCAGGCTGAATATGCAATGTTGATTGACAAGGATTGACTAAAAAGACAAAAATAGGTATTACGGAAGAGAATAGAAAGCGTCTGTTACGTCAGCATCCCTCCACATACCTGCAACACCTGCCCGGTAATATAGGTGGATAGTCCCGAAGCGAGGAATAATACTGCATTAGCTACATCTTCAGGTGTGCCACCCCGTTTTAAGGGAATAGATTCCCTCCACTGGGCAACTACCTTTTCATCGAGGGCTGCGGTCATCTCCGTTTCAATAAAGCCGGGAGCCACCGCATTGCAGCGTATATTACGGGAGCCCAGTTCTAAAGCAACTGATTTGGTAAAGCCTATAATTCCTGCCTTAGATGCGGCATAATTTGCCTGGCCTGCATTTCCCCGTATACCAACCACCGAAGTAATGTTTATGATAGAACCTTTGCGCTCTTTCAGCATAGGGCGCTGAATAGCTTTCGACATATTGAACACCGATTTCAGGTTAGCTTTTATAACCGCATCAAACTGTTCTTCGCTCATACGCATAAGCAAACCATCTTTGGTTATACCTGCATTATTTACCAATATATCTACTTTGCCAAACTCTGCCAGCATATCCGTTACCAATTGTTCCGATGCTTTGTAGTCCGATGCATCAGAATGATATGCCTTAGCTTTTACGCCCTTGGCATGTATGGCTGCTTCCAGTTCCTTTGCTTTAGTTTCAGATGATAGATAAGTAAAAGCTACATTGGCACCATGTTCAGCCAATAAAAGAGCAATGCCTGTGCCTATGCCGCGGGAAGCCCCGGTTACAATAGCTGTTTGGTTTTCTAATAGTTTCATACTAACAGATAATTTAAAGAGTGAACCAAAAGTAGTTAAATATTTTAAAGGGCCTCAGCCACCACAAATGTACTGCCGCCGATAAATATAATATCGTCGGGGTCCGCCTTATCCTTAGCTGCTTCCAGGGCTTCCTTTACTGTGGGGTAAGAAGTTCCTTGTAATCCATAAGTGCTTGCCAGTTGGGCAAGTTCATTTTCATCTAAAGCACGGGGAAGGTCCGCCTTACAGAAATAATAAATAGCATCTTTGGGTAGTAACTTTAAGACAGGGGCAGGGTCTTTATCTTTTACAACTCCGAAAACAAAATGAAGTTTTTTATATGAATATGTTTTAAGCTGTTCTATTACCTGTTTTATTCCTGCTTCATTATGGCCGGTATCGGCAATGATGAGAGGCATGTCACCCAGTATTTGCCATCTGCCTAAAAGCCCTGTTTGAGTAACTACTTTTTTTATTCCTTCCCGAACTTGGTCTGTTGTAATAGTGTAGCCTCCTTCATTTAGCTTATCCACTGCACAAAGTACAGTTGGGATATTTTTAAACTGGTATAGTCCCCTTAATTCAGAATACAAATCTTTTAAATACAATTCGCCATCTTTTAGCACGTCCACTACCAGGTAACCTTTTATTTCCCTTGGATTGACCGTTTCATAAATACTACCTGCGAAAGAAATTTCCGAATTGCACTCTGCTGCTTTCTTACTGAATACAGGCTTCGTTTCTTCCTGGGTTTCGCCAATAACAACAGGTATACCCGGCTTAATAATCCCTGCTTTTTCAAAAGCAATTTTTTCAAGCGTATCGCCAAGTGTTGCCGTGTGGTCAAAACTTATATTAGTGATTACAGAAAGTATGGGGGTAATAATATTAGTAGAATCAAGCCGTCCACCCATCCCTGTTTCTATTATAGCAACGTCCATATGTTCCTCTGAAAAGAAATAAAAAGACATGGCTACACTCAGCTCAAAAAAGGAAGAATCAATGTCTTCTATCAAACTTTTGTGTTCTGCTACAAAGTCAATTACATTTTGTTCGGATATATCTTTCCCGTTGATTTTAATTCTCTCCCGAAAGTCTTTCAAATGGGGCGATGTATGTAGTCCCACTTTCTTATATCCTGCCGATTGAAGTATAGACGCCAGGTAATGTGACACGGAACCCTTCCCATTAGTGCCTGCAATATGGATAGCCGGAAAATTGTTTTGTGGGTTGCCCAGCGCTTCACAAAGCAGTTGTATGTTTTTTAGCCCCGGCTTATATGCTGTACTGCCTATTCTTTGGTAGATAGGCAAACGGCTAAAAAGATATTCTGTTGTTTCAGAATAAGTCATGTGAAATGACGTTTATCGGAAAACACCTGTAAATTTTTCCCCTTCCATATTTATCCATCCCCTGAACATAGAAGATGTATTAAAAGGTACAGAAATATTTCCTTTGTTATCAATAGCAATCAAGCCACCTTCGCCGCCCAACTGGGCTACTTTCTTTATAGCTTCAGTGGCAGCTTGTGCAACAGTAAATCCTTTATACTCAATAAGTGCCGAAACATCAAAAGCTATGGATTGGCGAATAAAATATTCTCCTTCTCCCGTGCATGAAACAGCACAGGTTTTATTGTCAGCATACGTTCCTGCGCCAATAATGGGGGAATCTCCAATCCGCCCAAACTTCTTATTATTTACTCCTCCTGTAGAGGTGGCGGCCGCCAGGTTTCCGGCAGAATCCAATGCAACGCAACCAACAGTACCGAATTTTTTTCCTGTAGTGGCTTGGTTTGTCAAATAGGTGTCTCCTGCCCAGGATGCACCTTCCATATCTTTTGTAGCTAACCAATGCTGGTAGCGCTCTTCATCGTAAAAGTAGGAAGGAGGCACTATTTCAATTCCACATTCTTTTGCAAATTTTTCCGCACCTGCCCCGGCAAGCAAAACATGAGTAGATTTTTCCATTACTGCCCTTGCCCCGCTAACCGGGTTGCGTATGGTATGCACGGCAGCTATGGCCCCGGCTTTTAAATTCTTTCCATTCATAATAGAGGCATCCATCTCATTTTGCCCCTCACAATTAAAAACAGAGCCCTTACCGGCATTAAAAAGCGGGCTGTCTTCCAGCACACGGACAGAGGCTTCTACAGCATCAACAGCGGTACCATCATGGGCAAGTATGGCATAACCTGCCTGCAATGCTTCTGCTAATTTGTCGTGGTAGGCTTTCTCCTGTTCAGGTGTGAAAACTCCTGTCATAAGCCTTCCGGCACCGCCATGAATGGCTATTGCATAATTTCCCATGTATAGTTTTTGATAATAAAGCGCACAAAAGTAGAAAATTTATGCCTTGCCTTTTGTATTTTCGTCGGGTGAAAAATCTACTTCTCCCCATAGATTACCTGGTATATCAATTAAAGGCAAAAGGCCCCCAAGGTATTCATTCTCCTTTCGTTTTCGAGCTTTATAACAAGGTGATTGCCGGGTCTGCAATGTATTACGAATTCATACCTATTGAACATCTCAGGGAGCGATTGTTGCATACTAAAGAAACAATTGAGGTTACTGATTTTGGGGCAGGGGGCAAATCTACCGGAATAACACAAACAAGAAAGGTAAAACATATTGCCCGCAAATCTGCTATTCCGGCTAAGGAAGGGAGATTATTGTTCAGGCTGGTTAACTTTATGCAGCCCCGGAATATTATTGAGATGGGTACATCGTTAGGAATAAGTACACTTTATCAGTACAAAGCCTGTCCGGATGCTAAATTAATTACTATGGAAGGAAGCAGGGGGACATCTACATTTGCTGGCATCAATTTTAAAATTTTACAAGCCGATACTATTAGAAGAGTGGTAGGCGATTTTGCGGAAACACTCCCGGAAGTAATAAAGAATTTGAGTTTTGTAGATTATGTTTTTTTCGACGGCAACCACCGCAAAGAAGCAACCATTGAATATTTCCACCAATTTTTGCCATTTGCATCAGAAAATGCTGTTTTTGTTTTTGACGATATACGCTGGTCACAGGGCATGAAAGAAGCCTGGGAAGAAATCATAAAGGAGCCTAAAGCAACTGTGACTGTTGACCTGTTTTCAATAGGGCTGGTATTCCTGAACCGGGCACAGAAAAAACAGGATTTTGTTTTACGATACTATACTCCTTTTAGTTGAGTATATTCGCATTTTAATCCCCGTATGGAAAAGGTAATAGAGCTGCAAGGAATAAGCAAAGTATATAAAATGGGCGTCGAAACTATCCATGCCCTTCGTTCTATTTCGCTCAGCATAGGTAAAAATGAATATGTAGCATTGATGGGGCCTTCCGGCTCAGGAAAGTCAACCCTGATGAATGTACTTGGGTGCCTTGATACGCCTACCGCGGGTAAGTACACGTTGAACTCTATAGGTGTGGATAAAATGACAGACAATGAACTGGCGGATGTGCGAAACAGGCAAATTGGATTTGTATTTCAAACTTTCAATTTGCTGCCCCGCTCAACTGCGCTGGACAATGTTACCCTTCCATTGATTTATGCCGGAGCGGATAAAAACACCCGTAAAAAAAGGGCGGAAGAAGTGCTGAACCAGGTTGGACTAAAAGGAAGGATGGGACACAAGCCCAGTGAGCTCTCAGGGGGACAAAGACAACGGGTTGCCATTGCCCGTGCCTTGGTCAACCACCCTGCCATTATATTGGCTGATGAACCAACAGGCAACTTAGATACCAAAACATCCATTGAAATAATGGCCCTTTTGAATGATATTCACAAAAACGGAAATACGATAGTATTGGTAACCCACGAAGAAGACATCGCCCGTTATGCACACCGCATTATACGTCTAAAAGATGGTAACGTTGAATCGGATGAAATTAATGCGCAACCGATTACAGATTTTAATTAGAACTCTGAAGTCTTAACATCCCTTGTAGCCCCGCTAGGAATCGAACCTAGATCAGAAGTTCCGGAAACTCCCATACTATCCGTTGTACTACAGGGCCAATATGTAAAATGGGCTGCAAAAGTAGGAAGAATTTAGCTTTTAGCGGTTTATTCCTCATCCGCAACCTCATGTAAAGCAACTTCCATGTGGTTTTCCTTTATAAAATTGCACCAGTGGCAATCCTCTTTACCGCAACCCTTGCTAAACTCATGGTTTTGTATTTTTTGCCAAGTGTCGGTTATCTGCTCAATAACAATGGCAATATCTTCTTTTGGGATAAGTATTTTCTCTGTTTTGTATTGGTCTTTCACCGGCTCTATGAAATCAAATTCGGAACTAACAGCATTCCAGTCATTGTATTTCTGGTTATCTAAAAGTATTTTATAAAATACAGCCTGCCTCCAGTAATCGCCACCTGTTTTATCCTTTTCATTTGGGGCTTTTAATTTGATTCTGGCATTATCATAGCGGCCCGTTTTATAATCTACTACGTTTACTTTCTTTCCATCAAATTCCAGCTTATCTAATTTACCATTGAGCGGCACGCCTTCCACTTCCACATTGCGGATATTTTTTTCCAGTATCACAATCCTATTCCACTTGTTAATGTAGTAATCATAATAGGGCGGGAGTATCTTATTCCCGTATTCCATTTTACGCTTGTATTGCTCCTTTGTAAAGGATTCCCGGTTGCGGTACATATACCTTTCAAAATCTTCCAGCATTATTTCTTTAGATGGGAATGTATTTTCATTTGTTTTCATCTTTTCAAATAGAGCCTGCAACGTAGAATGTACTGCACTTCCAAATGCCATAGATTCCCCTTTTGCAGCAGGAACTTTAATAAGGTTTTGGTAATAAAATTTTACAGGGCACTCCAAATAATTATTAAGATGTGTAACACTCAGGGAATAATTTTCAAGGAGGGAATCTAAATAGCTTTTGTCTACCAATTCAATTTCGGGTGCGGCCTTTGAGATATATCTCAATTGCAGGTATTCGGTTAGTATTTTTTCTTCAGCCTTTTCCTTTTTCTCAGCAATACCCGTACCTTCTATTATTTCCCCGACAAATGCAGAGCGCTCCAGCACTTTGTTTTTATTTTCATTGTCCATTACGGAATATGAAATAGCCAAATGTGTTTTAGCCCTCGTCATCGCAACATAAAACAATCTGCGGGCTTCTTCCAATTCATCTACTTCATATTTTTCGGAAGAAAGATTGTCGGGCAGCCTGTATTCAAAGGGAGAAGAAGATTTTTTGTCGTCCCATGTATTTTTATTGCAACCGATTAAAAATACGTATTCATATTCTGTACCCTTGGAACCATGTGCTGTTACAAGGTTCACGCCATCCGCTGAAGAATTTACTTTAACCAAATCAAAGCGGATACGATTATTTTTCATAGTTTCAATCATGTCCAACAACCTTTGCAGGGAGATGGAAGGGTCCTTATGGGTTTCCGCTTTTATAAAATCAAACAGGCCTGTAATTACCTGCATCAGCCAGGCTTTTTCATCCGAGTTAACTATATAATTAAGTATCCCTGCTTCCCGCACTAATTCTTCAAACAAGCCCTGCAAGGTGAGATTGGAAGCAGCTTTTATAAGTGTTTCCAGCGCATTGCTGACTTTCTTCATTTCATTTTCTTCTTCGGTGCTAAATAAGTTGGGTGTAGGGCTTTGTCCTTCCTCACTAATAGCGCGGCGTATGGAATTCCTTTCACTTTTACCACCATAATTACTTTGTGCCACTTTAAGGCTTAGTCTTGCAATATCAATGGGAGATATTTTAAAAAAATCAAAATGGAGGATTTCAAAAAGCATTTCATCTCCACTATATGCCACATCTATTTCGGCAGCTATATATTCCAGCAGGGTAAGTATTTTATGAATGAAAGGCAACTCAAGCAAATTGACATTCCGTTTCATAGTATAGTGAATACCTTTCTTATCAAGATAGTTTACTAAATCCTCCACCTGCCTGTGATTACGGTATATAACTGCTATTTCCGAAGGTTTTATTTTCTCGTTGAAAATTAATTCCTCTATCTTATTTGCCACGCAAATGGCTTCATTAGGAGGGTTCGGAAATTCAATAATTTGAGGAAGTATTTTTAATTCTTTGAGAAAAGGATTAGAAGCAACCAGGTTTTTATTCAATGAAGAATCATCATTGATAATTCTTTCCTTATTATGTTCAATAAGGATTTTAGCCGCATCAAGGATATTCTGCGTAGAACGGTAATTTTCAGTCAGCACTACTTTTTGAAGGCCGTTTGAATACTCATTTGCAAAATCACGGATGTTTTTTACGTTAGCATCCTGGAAGGAAAATATAGACTGGTCATCATCACCTACTACAAACACATTTGGGGTATCCCAGTAATTAATCAGGTGTTCCAGTAATTGCTTCTGCGAACCGCTTGTATCCTGAAACTCATCCACCAGAAAGTATAAACAGCGCTCCTGGTAATTCAGCAAAATATTATTGTTTTCCTTGAAAGCCTTCAATACCCATAATATCATATCATCAAAGGTGTAGCGCTCTTTTTTGCGCATCATCTCTTCGTATTTCGAAAAAAGAGTAACAGCCTCTTTCAGCTTATTCATGTACTCTGTTTCCTCTTTTATCCTGTCCTGGTTAGGCTCTCCGGCTTTGAATTGCTTATAATTTCTTTTATAAAAGAACCCATCTTTTGTAGGAAGCCTGGTTATATATGAATCTATTTTATTATTCAACTCACTCAAATCCCAGGCTTCTTTTTTAATAAGTGAAAACAAATTTTTCACTTTAGGTATTTCATAGTTTACATCACCTTTGAATTTCTTCAACAAGCTATCCGGTGCTACATTATCCAGTAGTTCTTTGAATAACTCTATCTCTTCCAATTCAGAAATTGCTTCTAAATTCTGTTTACCAAAATAGGTAAGGTTATCCTGTATCACCTCATTGCAAAAGGAATGAAAAGTATGAATATGCACCCTATAAGCTATGGGCCCAATAAGGCTGAAAAGCCTGTTGCGCATTTCCACTCTTCCCGTATCGGTATAGGTGAGGCAAAGGATACTGTGTGCCGGAGTATCTGTTTCTTGCAAAATCTTGCCTATGCGAGTAGCCAGAATTTGAGTTTTCCCGGTTCCGGGCCCTGCTATAACAAGTACCGGTCCTTCAATGTGCTCGACAGCCTGTCGCTGGGCAGCATTTAGCTTTTCAAAGGCTTGTGCAAAAGCCAGTTCATATTGTGAGGGAAATTTGGCCATGTTATTATTATCTCAACTCAAACTTTTCACCCAAATATAATTTACGGGCCTCCGGGTCATTGGCAAGTTCTTCCGTAGTTCCTGCTTTCAATATCCTACCCTCATACAGCAGGTAGGAGCGGTCACATATTGAAAGAGTTTCGTGTACGTTGTGGTCGGTAATAAGTATTCCGATATTTTTCTTTTTAAGGTCTGACACAATCTTTTGAATATCCTCCACAGCAATAGGGTCAATACCTGCAAAAGGTTCATCAAGCAATATGAATGAAGGGTCAACTGCGAGACAACGTGCAATCTCAGTTCTTCTCCTTTCCCCGCCGGAAAGTACATCGCCCCGTGCATCACGAATATGTGTTAATCCAAATTCATCCAATAAGGATTCTACTTTGCTTTTTTGCTCAGCTTTAGTCAGCGAGGTCATTTCGAGCACCAGTTTCAAATTATCTTCCACACTTAGCTTGCGAAACACCGATGGCTCTTGTGGTAAATAAGATATTCCCATAGTGGCTCTTTTATACATGGGCTGCTTGGTAATAATTTCATCATCCAGGAAAATATCACCTTCATTCGGTTTCACAAGCCCCACTATCATATAAAAGGTAGTAGTTTTACCTGCACCATTGGGGCCCAGCAATCCGACTATTTCCCCTTTTTTCACTTCAACAGAAACCCTGTTTACTACAGTGCGCCGCTTATATTTCTTAATTAAATGAGATGTGCGTAAAATCATTGCGCAAAGTTAACCTTCTAAATTCATCAGGTAGTGCCCGTAGCCGCTTTTAAGCAGAGGTTCTGCAAGCTTTTTCAGCTGGGTTTTATCAATATATCCCATACGGTAGGCTACTTCTTCAATACAACCTATTTTCAGGCCCTGCCGCTCCTCAATGACCTGTACAAACTGGCTCGCCTGCATGAGTGATGCAAATGTTCCCGTATCAAGCCATGCAGTACCACGGTCAAGTACACTTACTTTCAGCTTGCCCATTTCAAGGTATTTTTTGTTTACATCAGTAATTTCATATTCGCCTCTTGCGCTTGGCTGGAGGTTTTTGGCAATTTCCACTACCGAGTTATCGTAGAAATATAATCCCGGCACGGCATAATTTGATTTAGGGTTTGCCGGTTTTTCCTCAATGGAAATCACAGTATTATTTGCATCGAATTCTGCCACTCCATACCGCTCAGGGTCTGACACGTGGTAAGCGTATATAATTCCTCCGTCGGGATTATGATTTGATTGCAAAAGCCGTCCCAATCCTCCGCCATAAAAAATATTATCTCCCAATACCAATGCTACCTTTTCTTTCCCAATAAACTTTTCTCCAATCACGAATGCCTGGGCAAGTCCATTGGGCACCGGTTGTTCAGCATATTCAAATTTACAACCCAATGATTTTCCATCCCCCAGCAATCTTCTAAATCCAGGCAAATCATACAGAGTTGAGATGATGAGAATTTCGTTAATACCCGTCATCATCAGCACTGACAGGGGGTAATAAATCATAGGTTTGTCATAAACCGGCATTAACTGCTTACTAATAGCCAGTGTGAGGGGATGGAGACGGGTGCCCGCGCCTCCTGCCAAAATGATTCCTTTCATGGGTTCTGGTTATAAATAGGATGCTAAACTACAAACATAACTGATAACTCATAATTATAGATGTTATCTTTGAGGCAAATAATCGCTTATTCAATTATGAAATTTGCAACAAAAGCCATCCATGCAGGGCAGGAACCCGACCCTTCCACAGGGGCTATAATGACCCCTATTTTCCAAACTTCCACTTATGTGCAGGCAGCTCCCGGCAAGCATAAAGGCTTTGAATACTCCCGTACCCATAACCCAACCCGCAAGGCTTTAGAAGCCAACATTGCAGCCCTGGAAGATGGGCAATACGGGCTTTGTTTTAGTAGTGGCATGGCTGCTGAAGATACAGTTATAAAGCTTTTAAAACCCGGTGATGAAGTTATATCCACAAACGATCTCTATGGAGGGTCCTTCCGGATGTTCACCAAAATATTTGCCAATTATGGAATAAAGTTCCATTTCGTTCCGATGGCAGAACCTAAAGAGGTAGCCAAACTTATTAATAAAAATACGAAGCTTATATGGATAGAGACTCCGACCAATCCTATGCTTAATGTTATTGATATTAAAGCAATTTCTGCTATTGCAAAGAAGAATAAAATACGGGTAGTTGTGGATAATACCTTTGCCACGCCCTACCTGCAAACTCCTCTAAATCTTGGAGCGGATATTGTTGTCCATTCAGTAACAAAATACCTCGGGGGGCATTCAGATGTAGTAATGGGGGCTCTTGTATGTAATGATGCTGCGTTATCGGAGCAACTACATTTTATACAAAATAGTTGCGGGGCAATTCCTTCACCACACGATTGCTTCCTGGTGTTAAGAGGCATTAAAACCCTGCATGTGCGCATGGACAGGCATTGCGAAAATGCATTAAAAGTTTCAAAGTACTTGGTTTCCCATCCCAAAGTAGGTAAGGTTTATTTCCCGGGATTGACAACTCACAAGAACCACAACGTCGCCAAGCAACAAATGAACGCCTTTGGGGGGATGATGTCCTTTACATTAAAAGCTGACAATATTAAAGAGGCACATAGGGTTTTATCCCGCTTTAAGGTGTTTTCGCTGGCAGAATCATTAGGAGGAGTAGAATCTCTTTGCGGGCATCCGGCTACTATGACACATGCTTCTATTCCGAAAGAGGTACGTGAAAAATCGGGTGTGGTAGATTCGCTCATTAGATTAAGTGTGGGCATTGAGGATGCAGATGACTTGATAGAAGATTTGAAACAGGCTTTAAAGTAAATTACCATGATAGACTTAACAGGAAAACGGGCATTGGTATGCGGGAGCACGCAGGGCATAGGCAAGGCTTCTGCTATGGTACTTGCCAAACAGGGTGCAAGTATAACTTTAGTTGCCCGTAATGAAGATACTCTCCAACATGTTGTAAAGGAACTGCCCGCTTCTTCTGCTCAAAATCACGATTACATTGTTGCAGATTTTAACCAGCCGGAAGAACTGAAAAGGAATGTAGAGAAATATTTATCGGGCAGTAATGAGTTTCATATTCTTATAAACAACTCCGGGGGACCTCCGGGCGGAGAAATTATAAATGCAAAAGCAGAGGATTTTATCCAAACATTCCAGGGGCATTTAATATGTAATCATATACTTACCCAGTTGCTTGTTCCGGGCATGAAGAAAAATAAATATGGACGGATTATAAATGTAATCTCTACATCCGTAAAAGAACCTATTAAAGGGCTGGGGGTATCTAATACTATCCGTGCTGCTGTGGGCAGTTGGGCTAAAACAATGTCGTTCGAGCTTGGCCCCTTTGGTATTACAGTAAATAATGTACTTCCGGGCTCTACGGAAACAGCCCGCATTGAGGAAATAATAAAAGGCACTGCCAGTAAAACAGGCAAGACGCCGGAACAAGTAAAAGCTGATATGATAAGCAAAGTTCCAGCCGGAAGATTTGCAACGGCAGATGAGATAGCTTATGCGGTAGCATTTCTTACCTCACCCGAAGCTGCCTATATTAATGGTATTAACCTCCCGGTGGATGGGGGAAGGACAGGCTGCTTATAATATTATAGAACATACTACGTTATGCGGATATGAAAAAGCGGCTATTGATTAGTTTATTATTATTCATGTCCTTCGCGTTTATAGTGGAATCCTGCAAAGAGAATGGCTGTTCCCGCGCTTTGGTTAGCACTTATCAGGCTCATGAAACTGATAAAATGACAGGGGACTGCATGGGTTGCCATAGCCCCAATGGGGGAGGCACGGGATGTTTTAGGGTAGGAGGGACTGCTTTCGATAGCATACCTGCCGACAGCGCCGTAAAAAATGCTATTGTAAAATTATATACACAGCCAAATGGGGGAGGGGAACTGGTTGTTACTTTGCAAGTAGATAAAAGCGGTAATTTTTATACTACATCTCCTGTTTCTTTTGCCAATGGCTTGTATCCTGCCATAGTTTCAGGGCAGGGGAATATCCGGTACATGCCCAATGCGACCATTACCGGGGCATGCAATAGTTGCCATGGAGTAGTGAATAATACCATTTGGGCTGATTAATAAAATGCGAATGAGAAAAAGACTTTTACTACTATTATTTATTCCGACTATTTGTTTCTCCCAGTCGGGTAGAGATAGCTCTTCTAAAGCCATATTACCCTCTGCCTGGAATGATGAAAGGTTGATTAGTTCTCCCACCACGAAAACAGTTGCACCCGGAAATATGGAAGTATACTTTATGCACCGATTGGGCAGTATGGGCGGAGCATCTAATGGAGGGTTTCACACCCTATATGGATTTGATGTAGCTTCTGATATTTTATTCGGATTTGATTTTGGTATAACCAAAAAATTCATGATTGGCATCTGCCGGAGCAAGCAGCAGGAATTAATTGATGTTTACGGAAAATATAGATTGCTGGAGCAAAAAGCTAATGGATGCCCTATTTCGCTAGCAGTTTATGAAGATGTAGGTATTACTCCGGAAGATACTACTACTTTATATAGCGGTACATCAGAAGGGGCTAACAGGAGAAGTATAGCAGACAGGTTTTCTTATCTTTCACAAATTATTATCGGTTCGAGAATTACTAAAAACCTTTCACTGGAAATTATACCTACCCTGTGCTACAGAAACCATATACTGGAAGCGTATAACTACAATAACAATACTTATGATGAGAATGCGCTGCCAGCCATTGGCTTGGCGGGGAGGTATATGTTTAATAAAACAATAGGCGTGGTAGTGGATTACTACTACATTGTGTCAATATACAGAACGGATAATCCCAATTCTACTTACTATAATGCTCTTTCGTGCGGGATAGAGTTAAACACGGGCGGACATGTTTTTGAAATTAACCTAAGTAATACTTCCGGATTAGTTGGAAATAATTTTATTCCCTATACAACAGACACCTGGCTGAAAGGGGGCTTTAAACTAGGCTTTACAATTTCCAGAAATTTTAACATTTAATACCGTATCCGGTAGTGTTTTTATATCTTTCGCCCAAATTTAATTATCACCTAAAACCAATAATACATGAAAAAAGCCGAGATTCAAACTGAAAAAGGTACAATGAAAGTAGAATTCTTCGAAAAGGATGCACCGGGAACAGTAGCCAATTTTATTAAACTTGCATCAGAAGGGTTTTATGATGGGCTTAAATTCCACAGGGTAATACCTGATTTTGTAATACAAGGAGGTTGCCCTAATGGAACAGGTACTGGAGGACCAGGCTACACTATTATGTGCGAAACATCGGGAGGCAACCAATATCATGACAGGGGTGTATTAAGTATGGCACACGCGGGGCTCAATACAGGAGGCTCCCAGTTTTTTATCTGCCACAGCCGCACAAATACGAAACATCTTGACAGGAAACATACCTGTTTTGGTAAGGTGGTTGAAGGCCTGGATGTGATTGATAAAATAAAACAGGGAGACGTAATCAACAAAATTGTAATTACGGAGTAATGTTCCCGAATGTGGATTAAGTAAATTAAATAAAACGTAAATGGTCCGCATTACTCCACCCGGTCTAAATATACAGATACGCTCAGTTACCGAAAGCGATGCTATCTTCATAACGACGCTTTCAAAACAATTGGGGTATTCACTGAGTATGGAAGAAACGGTTAAAATATCCGTAAAGTACTTGCTGATAAAGACCATGCCGCATTCGTGGCTTTTATGGATAGTCAAGTTGTAGGATGGATACACATTTTAAGGGCCATTCGCATTGAATCAAAACCATTTATTGAAATAGCGGCTTGGTGATTGATGAAAATTACCGGAAACAAGGAATTGGTAAACTCCTTGTAAACAAGGCGAGAGAATGGACAAAGGAAAAGCATATCGATAAATTACGAGTTCGTTGTAATAGAAACCGAACTGAAGCACATCAATTTTACCATGCATTGGGCTTTACAGAATTGAAAGAACAAAAGGTTTTTGAAGCGACTATTGACTGATAAAACACTCTTACCTCTCCTCGTACTGTTCCTTATAGTATTTCTGGTATTCACCAGTGGTAACGTCATTCAGCCATTTATCATTGGCAAGGTACCAGTCTACTGTTTTCTCAAGGCCTTGTTCAAACACCAGGGAAGGTTTCCAGCCGAGTTCTTTTTGTATTTTAGAGGAGTCAATAGCGTAGCGTAAGTCGTGCCCGGCACGGTCTTTTACAAAAGTGATGAGTTTCTTCGATGTTCCTTCAGTACGGTTCAGTTTTTTATCCATTACCTGGCAGAGCAGGCGTATGAGTTCAATGTTCTTCCACTCATTATGTCCGCCAATATTATATGTTTCACCCACCTTTCCTTTATGGAAAGCCAAGTCAATGGCAGAGGCATGGTCTTCCACATAGAGCCAGTCGCGCACATTTTCACCTTTTCCATAAACAGGTACGGGCTTATTGTTTTTTATATTATGTATAGCAAGCGGAATAAGCTTTTCAGGGAAATGATTGGGTCCGTAATTATTAGAACAGTTGGAAATCATAACAGGCAAGCCATAGGTATGATAATATGCCATTACAAAATGGTCGGAACTGGCTTTAGAAGCAGAGTAGGGGCTACGCGGGTCGTAAGAAGTTTCTTCTGTAAAGTAACCTGTAGTTCTTAGCGAACCATATACCTCATCGGTAGAAACATGATAGAATAAACAGGTGTCATACTTTCCGTGCCAGTTCTTTTTTGCAGCATTTAACAAGTTAATGGTACCTATTACATTAGTTACTGCAAATTCTGTAGGATTAGATATTGATCTGTCTACATGTGATTCAGCAGCCAGGTGGATTACACCATCAAAGGCATACTCCAGGAACAACTTATCTACAAATGCACTATCCACTATATCTCCTTTTACAAAAGTATAATTTGGTTTTTTCTCAATATCTGTAAGATTTTCCAGGTTGCCTGCATAGGTAAGCTTATCCAGGTTTATAATCCTCGAACCGGGATAATTATTTACAAAACGACGTACTACGTGTGAGCCGATAAAACCGGCGCCACCTGTAATAAGTATGGTCTTCAAATCCCGCATTTATTATAAGCTCCAATAGTTGAGCTTTTTTATCTTATTCACATAAATACCTTTTACATCGGCTATTACACCCTGCGGGGTAAGAATGCTTGCAAAATAATTCTCATCCAAACTCAAATATTGCTTGTGATTAACGGCTATAATAACGGCATCGTAGTCATTGGCAAGCTTTTCAGTTAATTCAAACCCGTACTCTTCCTTTAGCTCGTGCGAGTCGGCAAAGGGGTCAGTTATATGAACAGCAGCCAACGAATAGGATTTGAGTTCTTTTACTACATCTGCAACACGGGAGTTACGAATATCAGTCACATCTTCTTTAAAGGTTGCACCCATAACCAATATCTTAGCTTTGGATATGTCTTTACCGGTAGCTATAACCTTCTTAACCGTATTTTTCGCCACATAAAACCCCATAGAGTCATTTACATAACGCCCAGAGTTGATAACATGTGTATGGTATCCCAATGCCTCGGCTTTGTGGATAAGATAATAGGGATCAACGCCAATGCAATGCCCTCCTACAAGCCCCGGCGAAAATTTCAAGAAATTCCATTTGGTGCCTGCCGCCTCCAATACTTCGTAGGTATTAATTCCAATGCGGCTGAAGATGAGGGAAAGCTCATTCATCAGGGCAATATTCACGTCCCGCTGAGTATTCTCGATAATCTTTGCTGCTTCGGCTACTTTTATGTTCGATGCTCTATGAACACCGGGCTCCACAATAATAGAATACGTCTTAGCAATATTATCCAGAGCCTCCGCATCGGAACCGGAAACTATTTTCAATATTTTAGTAATAGTATGTACCTTATCGCCGGGATTGATACGTTCAGGCGAGTAGCCAATTTTAAAATCAGTTCCCAACTTTAACCCGGAAAATTGTTCCAATACCGGGAGGCAATCCTCTTCTGTACATCCGGGATAAACAGTAGATTCATATACCACATAATCTCCTTTTTTCAGAACCTTGCCAATACTTTCACTGGCTTTCAATACAGGAGTAAGGTCGGGCTGGTTTGCCTGGTCAACAGGGGTGGGTACTGCAACAATATGGAAAGATGCTTTTTTAAGCACTTCAAGGGAATCAGTAAATTCAATATCACAACCTTCGAATTCTTCTGGAGCTAATTCACCGCTGGGGTCAATGCCCTTTTTCATCATTTCTATACGCGCCTTGTTAATATCAAAACCAATTACAGACACTTTTCTTGCAAAAGCGAGCGCAATGGGTAATCCTACATATCCTAAACCTATCAGGGAGATTTTGGCTTTTTTGTCAATAATTTCCTGGTACATATTGTTTTATTTTTGTTTTGCTGCGTAAATTTTCTCTATTATCTCCACCACCTTCATGCCTTCTAAGGCATTAGTAGAAGCAGTAAAGCCATTTTTCAGTGTGTTTACTACATTTTCAATTACGTAATGATGATTAGCGGCCGAGCCTTTATAAGCACCATAATCGTTAGCAGGATTGGTAGGTGGCAGTTTAGGCATCTCTACATTTTTTACGTGGCAATACTCTACTACGTCCATATATTGCCCTCCTAACTTTACGGTTCCATTTTCACCCATAATTATCATACTGCTGGCAAAGTTCTGGTCCCAAATAGAGGTGGAAAAATTAATAGAGCCGATACCTTGCTCTAAAAACTGGAAACTTACGAAACCACTGTCATCAAATTCGGTGTTTTTCGTATGTGTAAAATTACTGAACAGGCTCTTAATATTATATATATCTCCAAAGAGCCAATACATCATATCAATAAAATGGGAGAACTGGGTAAATAAAACCCCACCGTCTAAAGCAAGTTTGCCTTTCCAAGTACCTGCCTTATAGTAGCGTTCATCGCGATTCCAGTAGCAATCGAGCTGAACCATGAAAATATTACCCAATGCCTTCGATTCAATTAGTTGTTTAATCCATTGGGCAGGAGGGGAGTAGCGGTTTTGCATTACACAAAATACCTGTTTATGCATTTGCAGGGCTTTGAAAATAATAGCTTCGCAATCAGATTTTTTCAATGCCATAGGCTTTTCACAAACCACGTGCTTTTTGGCATTCAGAGCTTTTAGGGAGTGTTCCGCATGAAGTCCATTAGGGGTACATACAGACACTATATCTATATCAGGAACCGAGGCAAGCATTTCTTCAGCAGAAGCAAAGTACGGAACTCCTGTATAATTAGCTCCTGTTTTTTCCTGTGGTAATATATCACATAATGCAACCAACTCGGTATCCGCATTTCTACTTACCATTTCGGCATGCCTTTTACCAATATGACCACATCCAATTACTCCAAATTTGATCTTACTTCCACTCATTAACTTCTATTTTATCTTATGAACCTGTCCGTTTTCGAGTTGATATTGTTCCTTGCTTTCAGGGCAAACAGCCATTCCATTTGCATCGAAATTGAGGCGGTGGCCGTATTCGCTCATCCAGCCAATTTGCTTAGCAGGATTTCCTACTAATAAAGCATAGGGTTTTACGTGTTTGGTAACTACTGAACCTGCGCCAATAAAAGCATATTCACCGATATCGTGCCCGCAAACTATGGTGGCATTCGCTCCTATGGTTGCTCCTTTATGCACAGTTGTTTTGGAATATTGCCCACGCCTTACTATAGCACTGCGAGGATTAGTTATATTCGTAAAAACCATTGAGGGGCCCAAGAAGACATCATCTTCGCAAACGACGCCCTCATATAAGGATACATTATTTTGAACTTTAACATTATTGCCCAGTATTACTCCTGGCGAAACAAGTACATTCTGCCCCAAATTGCACTTTTTACCTATTACTGAATTGGGCATAACATGGCAAAAGTGCCATATTTTAGAACCTTCTCCAATTTTGCACCCTTCATCAACAATTGCGCTGGGGTGGATATATACATTAGCCTCCAAATCCATATTCTATAAAATTAAAATTACCTGACCGAAGAATTTTATTCGAGACGGGCGCAAAAGTAATTAAAAAGGCATTCCCTATAATCTTCTTTTATTAGTATTGTACCGTATTACGATACAGGTTCATGGTTGATAAAATCCTCCACATTGTTGATTTAGATGTACCGTTTCCTCCTACCTATGGGGCTGCTATAGATATGTACCACAGGCTTATAAGCCTAAAGAAAGCCGGAGTAAGCATTATACTGCATTGTTTTGAATATGGGAGGGGAGAAGCCTCTATCCTAAACGACTACTGTGAAAAGGTTTATTACTATCCACGAAAAAGTATCCTGGAATTCCCTTTCAGGGTAGAACCCTATATACTATTCAGCCGGAGAAATAAATTATTGTTTGACAGGCTATTTGATGATGATTACCCGGTATTGCTTGAAGGAGAGCATACCTGCTCACCATTAATGGATGAACGGTATACCCAAAAACCATTTTATGTAAGAATGCATAATGTGGAATATGAGTATTATGAGTATTTGGCAAAATCTGCAAAAAATCCTTTTAAAGGGTACTATTATGAGGAAGAGTCGAAGAGACTGAAGAAATTTGAGAAAAACCTTATACGCGCCCAATGCCTTTTTTCAGTTTCGGAGCGCGACCATGCTACTCTTTTGGCAAGATTTCCGAGGGTAGAATACGTACCGCCCTTTATTATTAACGACACTGTTGATTGCCTACCCGGAAGGGGAGAATATGCTTTATATCACGGTAATCTGTCGGTAGATGAAAATAGGGTAGCTGCTGAATTTTTAATTAATGAAGTATTCCCGGGATTAAATGTATCGTTGGTAATTGCCGGAACAAAAGCATCTTCATTGGCAAGCATAATAAAAAACCCGAATATTAGATTTGTAGATTCTCCTACAGCGGCTGAGTTATATGATTTGCTCCGGCATGCACATATTAATGCATTACCAACTTTTCAACCTACCGGAATTAAACATAAACTAATAAACTCCTTGTTTTCAGGACGGCATTGTGTAGTTAATGAACAAATGGTGGAAGATAACGGATTGGCAACATTTTGCCATGTTGCTAATGATGCAGCCGAAATGAAGACTCTAATTACTCAACTATTTGAACAGGACTTTACAGAGGAGGAAATTGAAAAAAGGAAGAATATTCTGCAAAATATTTACTCCAACCAAAAGAATGCAGAAAAGTTGATTTCTGTTATTTTTTAGAAATCTTCATCAAAAAAACATCAAGGAGTTTTTATCTTTGTGGTCTAACCAATAAAACTAGAATTATGAAACTGACTCATTGTTTATCCATTCTTTCTATAGCTGCAATAGTAGCATCATGTAGTAAAACAGGACCAACAGGACCTCAAGGCCCTTCAGGCGTTGCAAATATTAATACCATAGATTATACCGTTACAAACTGGTCTGACCCGTCTTCCAATACTACGTGGATAGCTTCCTATTATGATGGAGATATCACTAACAGCGATTTAGATGCAGTGGAGGTATATTGGAGCAATGCTGCTTCCGGATGGCTTGCGTTGCCCGTTACAAGCCTTATCAGTACAGGCGATGAGCTGAGTTATGGCTATGATAATAATAGTATTACTTTTTCATATTATACCGGTGGAAGTGCAGTGCTTCCTCCAAGTGCTTATAATGGGTACGGTACCATTTATTTTAAGGTTACCGTAATACATCCGGCTGTGCAGGTAAAATACCCCAATACAAATTGGAAGAATGCAGCAGAAGTTGCCAATATACCGGAGGTGCATGCTGCATTGACAGGTACGGCAATAAAGTAAGCAGAGCAGAGCTTGCAGGGAATTGGTAATGAATTCCCCATTTTACTGACAAAACCACATACTGCATCTATATGATTGCAGATATTTCCATACGTTTGTAAAAACTATTGAGATGAAAAAGATTGGGGTTATTGGTTCGGGTACTATGGGGAATGGCATTGCACACGTATTTGCCCAAAATGGGTATAAAGTTTCACTTATTGATGTTTCTTCCGATGCGCTTAGCAAGGCTATTAATACTATCTCAAAAAACCTTGACAGGCAAGTTGCTAAAGGCATTTTAAAGGAGGATGAAAAAGACAGCATCGTAAAAAATATCACTCCATTTACAGATCTTGAGAAAGGAGTAAAAGAATGTGAACTGGTGATTGAAGCTGCAACAGAAAATCCGGAAATAAAGTTTAAGATATTCTCTGATTTAGATTGCCTTTGTTTGAAAGACGTTATCCTGGCAAGCAACACCTCATCTATTTCAATAACTAAGATAGGTTCTCATACCAAACGTTCAGATAAAGTGATTGGTATGCATTTTATGAATCCTGTTCCGGTAATGAAACTTATTGAAATAATAAGGGGATACAATACCTCTGACGAGGTAACTGCTACTATTATGGAATTGTCGCGTAAGATTGGGAAAAACCCTGTAGAGGTGAATGATTATCCCGGCTTCGTAGCTAACCGCATTCTTATGCCTATGATCAATGAGGCTATTTATGCTTTATTTGAGAATGTGGGCGGCGTGGAAGAAATTGATACCGTAATGAAACTTGGGATGGCTCACCCCATGGGGCCTTTGCAATTAGCCGATTTTATCGGGCTTGACGTTTGCCTGTATATACTGCGTGTAATGTATGAAGGATTAGGGAATCCGAAGTATGCTCCTTGTCCGTTGCTGGTTAACATGGTTGCAGCAGGAAATTTGGGCATAAAATCCGGTATTGGGTTTTATGTACATACAGCCGGTAGCAAAGAATTAACAGTTGCACCGGGCTTTAAAAAATAAATCAGATTTCTTCTTTTTCTTCGTTTAAAACTTTTTTCCCTTCATTGAGGATAAAGGCAAAGTAGCTTATGTAATACGCTGCGACTACAAATAACACAAAACCTGTTAATGGGGACCGTAAAAATTCGCTTTGGTTTTCTTGAATATCTTGTTGGGTATAATTGCCCCGGAGCATCTCCTTAAATACTATTAATCGATATGCGAAACGGACGAGGAATAAAAAAACGATAACAATTTCAACCGTAATATGCGTTTTGTAATACATTTCGCCATCTTTTTTTTGAAATTCGGCTTGATTAGTGGCTATATATGAAAGCATAAGGCCCGCCACAACACCAATACAATTATAAAATAATGCAGCGTGGTTACTAAGCGCATAGAAAACGGGATAAATAGCAATTACTGAAAGAAACACCATTCGAAGAATCAGAGTTCTAGTATTATATCTCTGAAATCCTTTGCTGCGCACAATCCGAAAGGAAACAAGGAATATGGCTGCGCAAATAATAATTATATTAGTAATCATATTGGTTGCAAAAGTATATACCAGCTAAATATGCGGTATGATTTTTATCAGAAGAAAAGCAGATAGAAATCATCCTGTTGTTTTTTTAGATTAATTAAGATTTATAGGGAATCCGGGCTTTCCAATATTTACTATATTTGCATAATATTCAGCATATAGTTTAAATTGCTTTAGTAGATGAATCTAAAAAAGCCCCTATTTGTATTTTCCTTTTTTACACTTATCTCACTATTCTTTAATAATGAGCAATTATTCTCTCAGGTTGCTCAAAGAAGAGAAAAAATTGAAGAAACATATGCACATTGGTTCACTGCCATAGATAAGTTTCAGCTGAATGCTGGCATAACGAAGGATGAATATAGCTTGTTTAGCCATTTTTCAGAAAAGAGATTAGATTCATTGAGGAGGAGTTTTATGCGTGATGTAGCCAGCGGAAAGGCGACTCCTGCCAATGTGCAGAATTATGAAGGCACCCTGGTAAGTTCGATAAAAACAATTTATAAGGAATTTAAACAAGCGGAAAAAGATTACCCGTCTTCGGTAGAAGAATTTAGAACCCCTCCAAAGCCATTTTTAGCCCAGATATGCAACTCCGGTTGCGATAATATCAATTTTGCTACGGGCGACCTGACCGGATGGTACGCTTATTATGCTGCTAATGTCTCTAATTTATATACAAATGTCGTAGATATTACAGGCGGATTAGCGGGATCTGTTAAACATGCGGCCAATGATACCTTGACAAGCTATGAGCCCGGGGATCCCTATTACGATGAGTTCCCAAATCCACGGCCCGATTACCAGGTAAATATTACTTCCGGTAACAGGGGTGATGGGCTGGTACCTTCCATACCAGTGGTTTCGCCGTTTGGCGGAAGGTATTCTGTTATGTTAGGTGATAGCACCCTGCATAATTATGGTATTGCTATGCTTTCGCAAACATTCAAGGTGAGTGCGGCTAATGCTAACTTTACTTATCAATACGCTGTTTTTTTAGAAAATCCCACCAACCCGCTTCATACCTATTTCCAACAGCCATTCTTTAAAATAGCCGTGCTTGACGAGAACCAGGACACTATACGCTTTTGCGGGGAATACTTTGTCGTAGCACAAGGAGGCATACCCGGATTTAAAGGAGTTTTTTATCCACCCAGTGGAGATAGTGTTTATTATAAAGACTGGACTATTGTTAATGTCCCCCTTACACACTATATAGGACAGTGTGTAACGGTAATTTTTGAAGTAGGTGATTGTGCTTTAGGAGGACATTTTGGATACGCCTATGTAGATGCCTCCTGCTCACCACTTGAAATTGAAAGCTCATCGCCCAATTTTTGCGGACAGAAAACGATTACCTTAACAGGCCCGCCGGGAGAAGCACATTATATATGGAGCGGCCCAGCAAAAGGCATTATATCGAGTGATACGTTACGCCAAATTACCGTAGATAGTGTCGGGAAATATTCCCTGGTAATTATTCCATTTACAGGTGCCACCTGTGCTGATACACTCACTATAAGTATTGGAAAAAAGGTTGGCACGCTACCCCATCCGGATTTTAGTGCTGATACTGCATGTATAGGCTCACCCACCATATTTCTAAATACTTCCAAGCCCATAGCGAATTCCAGTTTTTACTGGGATTTTTATAATTCGGGCATATATAATGACTCGACTGTTAATCCTACATGGACATACAACTCGACCGGTATTTACACGGTAAAACTACATGAACTGACTAATGGCTGCGGGATGGATACCACTATAAACGTTAAAGTAGACAGCATTGTCAGCAGTTCATTTATTGCTGATACGGTGTGCTACCAGGATACTACACAATTTGCTAATACCACTTCAGGAGGAATAACCTATTATTGGAATTTTGGAGACCCTTCTTCCGGGCCTACTAATACTTCTACCCAGGCAACACCCAACCATAGCTTCAGCGCTCCCGGAATATATACAGTTTCGCTTATTAGCAAGCATCCCGGGTGGTGCAGTGATACGGTAAAAGGGAGTGTGCTTGTTATGCCGTTGCCTACGGCTTCTATTACAGGACCCGATAGTATTTGTTATGGAGGCAGTGTAGTGTTGACTGCCCATGGTGGAACCCATTTTAAATGGAATACCGGTGCAGTTACTTCTTCTATTACCGTTAATCCCGTGCAGAACAGTAGCTATACGGTAACTGTTTCGAATGGAAAATGTGAAGCAGATACTACTTATGAGCTATTTGTTAAGCCTGTAGCAACCGGAGGCATAAATGGAAAGACATCTGTTTGCTTGAATGATACCGTTTACCTGACTGCGAGCGGAGGTGGAACATACCTTTGGAATACAGGGGCAACAACCAGTTCTATTAAAGTTCCTGCCACTTCATTTGGTGATACAGCCTATTCTGTAATAATTAACAATGGTAAAAGCTGTTTAACCGTACACGAGCGAGTAAATATAGATTCGATAATGGGGTATGCATGTTGTAACGACAACATTTTTGCAGGAGACACCATAGTTATTTCGGGTGGGGAAGGAGCCCATTTTACATGGGAACCACCCACAGGCTTAAGCTGCGACACTTGCCCGTATCCTATTGCTGACCCTACAGTTACAACAACCTATACCTTATTAACTATTACAAAATATGGCTGCTTTGCCACTTCTCAAATTACCATTGATGTGGTATTGCCCTGCAAAGACTTTTTTGTGCCCAATGTATTTACTCCCAATGGGGATGGCATTAATGATACCTATCTTATAAAGACTGAATTCCTGGCTAAATATGAAATTTCCATATATAACCGTTGGGGCAAGGAAGTGTTCTCTTCACAAGACCCCAATGCACCCTGGAACGGAACTATTGATAAGTCACCTGCGAGTGCGGGGGTATATTACTATATCATCCGGTCGACCTGCGCCAATGGAAAAACCATTGACAAGCACGGGTTCCTGCAACTTATAAGATAAAAGGCTTAGCCTTGTATTTCGAGCGAAATGTTCGTATTTAAGACCTTTGAAACAGGGCAATTAGCCTTTGCGTCCGCTGCACACTTTTGAAAATCTTCTGGGCTTATTCCGGCAACATTACCTTTTACAACCAATTTAGAGCTTGTTATAGCTCCGTTATCAAGCGTAATAGTACAGGTAGTTTCCAATGAAGTAACAGTAAAGTTTGCGGCACCTAATACAAAGCACAACTTCATAGTGAAGCAACCGGCATGGGCTGCGGCAATCAATTCCTCAGGATTGGTGCCTGTTCCACTTTCAAAACGGCTTTTGTAAGAGTATTGGGTATTATCGAGCGTATGGCTTTGTGTTGAGAGGGTGCCACTTCCTTCTTTTGCGGGGCCATTCCAAATGGCGGTTGCTGTGCGTTCCATTTTATATATTTTACGCAATACTACGAAAAATAGTGAGCCCGTATGAGAGTTTACAATTGGTTAACTAAAATTTAAAGCTAACCCCGATTGCTGCATCTGAGTAACCATAACCCAGTTCTAACCATAAACCGATTTTATTGGTTACAAAGTACCGGGCTCCTATATAAAGGCTAAATGCCATGTAGCTGGAATAATTATTTACGTAATAAGTATAGTAGGGATTTCCAGGGACATTAAACTCCGGATCACTGCTTGTTTCTCTATAGCTAATGTCGTAGTAAGCCAGCATTACACCAACGTAAGGGTCAAACCTGTGCATAGTGGGTATCGCGAAGTGATAGGCACTGCGGAACCCTAGAATAACATAGTTCCACTTTTGGTCGTAGTAATATCCCGAATGGAAATCTGTATAGTCGTAGGAGATTCCTTTATAGGCCACAAGTGCACCCAGGCTAATGGTTCCGGGGCCTACGTTGCCAAAGGTTCCATTGTCATAGGTAAGTACAAAATTAGGGGTAGAGGTATAGCCATCGCCGAAATAGGTATAAGAACCTCCCAAGCCCAGCCCAATACTTAACAAATTGGTGCCTTTACCAAAACCCGGTGAATTATCACCGCCAGACGGCGTCTCAGATTGGGAATAAGCCATAGGGGATATCATAGTAAGTGCTCCTAAGCATACCCCGCCGATAAGTAACTTCTTGGTTTTCATTTATGTAGTTTGATTGGTTAATACTACATGCGAAATTAACCAAGCAAAGGGTCTTTAGTGAGAAAAATAGACAAAACCCTAAAAAGGGGAGTTGAGGCAAAAAATCGGAACGATGAATAGAGCTACGAAATTGGAATCCCTCTAAAATTTATAGCTCATACCGAATGCCATGGAAGTGTATCCATAGCCAACTTCTATCCAAAAGCTTTCCCTTTTATTGAACCGGGAACGGATTCCGGCAAAAATACCGGGGGCAAAGAAGTTCTTATAATCACTGGTGAAAAGGTAATACCCGGGGTCGCCCGGTTCGGAATAGTTAGGGTCGGTGCTGGTAAGCTTAAAATTAGTTATGTAATATGCCAGCATAGCCCCTGCATAGGGTTCAATTATGTTGCCGGGGAAGGAAGTAAGGCAATAAATAGCCCGTGCGCCTACAATATAATAGTCCCAGTTTTGCGTATAGGTATAGCCAGTGGTGTAGTCCATATAGGGGCTATAGATTTGCTTATATGAAACCACTGCTCCCAGGCTTACAATGCCGGGGCCCGCATGTTTAAGGATAGTGTGGTCGTAGGAAAGAATAACACCGGGGTTTTCCTGGTAATAAACTCCGTTGTAGGGATAATAGCCACCAATACCAAACCCAAAGGAGAGCACATTGTTGAGATTAGAGTAACTCGTTTGATTACCGCTCTCCGGACGTGTATATTGATAGGGGTTGTAGTCCTCCGTTTGTGCGAGACAAACAAAAGCCATTGCCATTGATACCAATAATATGAAAAGCACTTTCGCGAATCTCATAAAGCAAAGCTAATTAAATTATGTTAACTATTTATGAGTTTTCGACAAAACTATGGTGGGGAGGGTTTAAATTCCTGTTTCGTAAAATTTGAGCCCAAGACCCGAAGTCAGGTTTTGACGAAAAAAACAATAAAATTCTATTAGATTGAAAAGTTTTATGTCACGGTTTTTTACGGAATGGACAACGTGACATAAAGATAATAGGCTCACAAAACCAAGCCCTTAAGATAGCTTTGTACCGTGACGTATTTTTTGACACACCGTGACATATCTTTTTACCAAGCAAATGTGTGACAATTGCTACACAAACACTACATACATAAATATATGGAAACCAATAAAATAATACAATTAACCTAGAGTAATAAATTAGGCTTTAAAATAGGAGGGGAGCCGGCCCTAAAAGACAGAACCGTGATATAAAACTTATAAGGAGCAGGAGGACAGGAGATTGGGTATATGTTACGAGCCCCGCCCAAACGTGCCGTTTATTCGGGCAAGCGTGACATATTTTACCGGGGTATTAAGAACAAGAGAATACGTTATGAGCTTCTGACTTTTATATTTGGTTTTAGTATCAGTTATCAAAAATGATGCCCTAACCAATAACCAAAAAGAGAGCTAAAATAGGAGAAGCGAAAAGTGTAAAAATTTTCCAAGCATTATCAGGCTCTTTAATCCATGCTTTACATTTTTCCATGTATGTTTTTTCCTTGATAAGTTTATTTGAATAGCGGTCTTTCAAGTCTTGAATGTCTGTATGCAAATACAATAATCTACTTCCATTTTTTTTTCGCCTTGTTTCTGAATTTTGTATTTTATTTCGGATGGTTTCCCAATCTTCTAAGAACTTATTGCATTCAATAACGATTTTATTTGATAAGAAATGCTCTTGTTCTTTTGTGGTTACTCCGTCATTATTAACATAGAGAAATGCTGTATACCTTCCTTTTGCCTGTAAATCATAGTACTTTACAGGATCAATTAAGTCATCAAAATATTGATTTTTATATTGTTCCTCTAATCAGTATAAGATATAAATTTTTGGACTATTTCGCTGGCGTAATTTATATAATCAATAAAAACATTAAAATAATCTTTTGATTCCGTATCGACTTTAGTAAGTAATTTTTTAGCTATTTCAACAGATTCACGGCTTAGAATTAACTCTTCGCTTTCTATTTCTTTGGCGATTAAAAAAATATCACCATGCCCAGCAATAGGAATATACTTACCTCGTATTTTTTTTTCTTTAATTAAATATTGTGAAAACTCAAAAGCCATTTCATAAGTATAGCCTAATTTTTCAGCTATATTTCGTAAAGGTTGTAATTCATTTGAAACTAACGCCAAAAAGGCCTTTTCACTTTCCCTCATTTTGTGAAGGTAATATGATAAAGTGTAATTAAATTATAATATAGTACATACATATAAACAAACTTATTAACTAAGATTGTCCTGGAAATACAGTTTCAATCACGCATTTTTTGATGGGAGCGGGCTTAAGATTTAGTTATATATACTATTTATACGCCTTTTCTTTTGGAGTACAAAAAGATAAGAATTAGGCTTTCCAAGTTTGAAAAACGACTGAAATACATTTAAGAAGTGCAAATAAACAGGTGATAAAATTGACAGTAATTTAGCATCCTTACGTTTATAGGAACGAGTATAGGCCAATTTTACTGTTTTATCTACAAACCAACCCCGTGAAGAAAAATAACGTTGAAGTTGGTTTATGTCAAGAATAAGTTTGTTGACATCGGGATTATCCTTTTGAAAACGTTTAAAATGGACACTATTTATATTGGGAGCTACTATAAACAGCTTTCCGTCATCGCTCAAATTAATTCTTATGGCTTCAAGTATCTTATCTGGTTCGGGCAATAAAAAAAGAGAATTGATGATGCAAAAATATTTTACATCGGTATGCTTTTTTGCAATGTCTCTGATATCTGCAATATCAAAAAAAAGGTTAGGGCGAGAAATCTTTTTAGCTTTCTCAATAACGCCTGGATCAATATCATATCCATAAACAGTGAGATTTTTCAACTTGGCAAACTGCCAAGTACTATCACCATAACCGCATGGTGCATCTATTAACACAGCTTTCTCTTTACTAAGGAGTTTTATTATAGCGGATGTAAATACTCCCTGAGGATAGGAGAATCCCCGGTATTTTATGAGATGTACAATTGTGTTTACTGGAAGTATTTTCTTTAATGTTTCTTTGTTCATACGGAGTTAAAAGTGAGAGCAAGTGTTGTTTCTTTGGGTAGAAACACACAATTAAAATACATAACATGCAGGGAAGCAACAAGTTACTATTTAACATAATGAATCGTTATGAGCTCCCGTCCCCCGAAAAAAATGAAAATAGTAGTGGAGTGCAAGATACGAAAAAAATACTATTTACGCAATGAGTCTTTTACAACATATTTGCGAGAAGCCTTTATTGTATCTTTTAATGGAATCCCAGATGTATTTTTTCCCTTTAATGTATCTTTCGATGTTTGTTGATAGCTGGGTAAAGGAATCACGTTTACGCAAGGGCAATAAAAAATCTTTATAGTAAGAACAAACAAAACATACATTGCGTTTATAGTAAACCCGATAGATGCGACTAAATTTGTTTTATACCAATACCATATCTTACCATACCATGTTGATGGATAGCCTCCTTTTTTAATAAAAACCCTACCATCAAATGTTATATGAAAACATTTAGTAACCTTTCCTAATAATTGAGCATTATCATTACAGGGTTGAATAAATTTTCGTCCATCTTCCCTGATTTCAAAATACATACATTCAATATATCCGTCTTTCCTTAATTTATCTACTATTAAATGTATTTCTTTTGCATCCCCTTCAAAATCTACTTTATCTACTATGTCAGGAATAGTTTCCATTTCCGATTTTGGATGATTTAATGTTCTCAAAACGGAATTTAACTTTTGAGCAGATGTATAGTTTGTTGGTTTTGTCATTTTAGCAAAGGTAAACTTTTCTATATTTGTTCTTCCTTCTAAAATCAAACTATGGAATAATCACAGAAACTAACCAATATTAGCGTTAGCTTACTTGCGACTGGAATTACAACAACCCCGGCAATTCACAAGAATAAGTCTATCGCTCACGTCTCGGCGTGGGCTTTACTTATTTGTGAATAGGGCGTTGTAACCCTCAGTTGCGATAAGATAAACACCCACGCTGATTATTTTATAAACTACCTGTTTGGGTTGTTGGGGATAACATTAATCCCGATGAAAATAATATTAACATTCCCTATCGTAGTTTTATTGTATCAAATACTATTCGATGGGTACAAAACATTAGCAGACTGGCACAAGATGCAGAAAGGGGAATTATTAGATATGAATGCCTGTTTCTATGTTGCACGTGACTTAACTCCACTTGAAATGAATTATAATATAATATTTGAAGTAGTTTATTTTATGCTATTCTTTTTCGGTAAATTATATACTTGGGGAATATTAATATGGTTTGCATTTAACTACAGTATCGTTATATCCATATTTGCTATAATCTCTCATATAATATTTCAAATTTGTCTTGGAATGATTGGCTCTCAAAATGGAATAGCCACAGATAACCCGTCTAAGTTTTTTAAAATATATGCAATACCATATCAAGGACGTATGGTTCAATTTTACTTATTTGGAATTCCATGCAGAATACTTTCTATACTGATTTTCCCTATTTACATTTTAATATTTACAAGTCTTGTACTTAAATAAAAAAGGCGGTGTTATAGCACCGCCCAGTCCATAGTCATCAACCTTCTAAAATCAACTAACTATGAATACCGAAGAATTAAAATCACATTTTTTACAGTATCTTAAAAAAAACAATAAAGAAATGCCCGATGAATCCGATAATCTGCGCATAGATTTTATCACTCGAAAAATAATTGAAAGAAAAATAAAATGTAATGGTGAGTTTATTTTAACGCCCTCTTTCAATTCGGATATTATCATAGCAACTATACTCGATGGCGTGAAAGGAGGAAATGGGATAGACATAATGAACACTAAGACTTTACAACATTTTTTTGCAAATCATCCTGATGTACAAAAGATTGACTTATGGGGTGATGATGTCCGAAAATTTTAATGTCAACCATAGGGTCATTAACATTTGTTTGGTAAACAGAATTATCATCATACACTATTACTACATATTTTACAGATGGTAAATGAGTATTTTTAGCTAAATACGGTTTGCAATCCCAGTCTTTCTCGTTTAAATCTCTTTGTAAATTCATAGGCAATAGATATGATTTCCGTGCGATAGCACGCATTTTTTGATGGGTGACGGGGTTCCGCTCATAACGCATATTATGTCAGCGACCTTCAGGAGCGAATAAATAGCTTCTGGACGTGGTATGTTGATGATAGAAGTATCCACCTGCATTAATTCATTTTTGAGGTTGAAAGCCCAGTACAGAATTTAGGAGAAATAAGTGAAGCCATGCTTCATTTATCCGTGCCGAACACCGTGAGGTAAATTCTGTACTGGGCTTTCAACCGCTTGTCGGGAATTTGCGGGTAGACTTTTTTGATTAAAAGATAAACAGAGAAAAGGATACGGGTAGCAAATGAAGACAACAAAAATGAATTAACTACATGATAATGAGAAATAAGCTATTTAACATAATATAAATTATAAGACAATAGTATACTGTACCGCATACAAAGATACGAATTTTAGGGACTGTAGACATATTTCTTCATTATATGCACGTCCGGTAAATCAGGCCCATGAATTTTTTATTAACACAATTTTAGGCCAGAAACGGAAACTACCTATTTTACAAGATATTTGGGATTCGTTTTTGAAAATTATTGGGTTAGCTATACTTTTATTTATATAAAGTTAACAGTTATATGCATAATTTTACATATTATTGCAGCGACCTAAACCCTACTCTATGTATCCCCGCAGTAAAGGCATATACCCAAGTTGGGTCAATGATAACGATATCATTAACCAGATTCTCCGCGAAATACTGGAAGAAAATGGCAGATTGCCCTATGCAAATGTCATTAAGTCGAACCAAAACCTGGGAACCCAAAAAAGGATAAAAGACATTTTAAGCAAGATGGCCAAAGAAGGATTGATTGTACACTCCCGCGATAATGACCATCTTGAATTTGGCGAAGAAGGCGTACGGGCAGTTAATATTGGATATAGGCGGTACAAGAACCGGCGTAAATGGAATTTCTTATCCCGGATACAAAACAGTATGTCATCTATTTTACTGGTAGCTCTTTCGGTGATGTTTGTTTTCCTTATTCTTCGCTTCCTGCGATAGAAAAAGCACTTAATCTTTATCTTTTAAAGAAGTTGAATACAGCCCTCACTTCCAACAAAGTATATACAAAATAAAGCAGGAAAAAAGTAAGTGCGAATGTCCTGGCATCCTGGCGGTGCATAAGTGCATAAGTAAATACAAAAGCGCCACAAATAAGGAGCCTGCCAAAGCTTGCAACCATATAGATATATACAAACTTCCGGGACTGTTTTTCTTTTGTCCCGGTGATGATGATAAAGGCAAGGACATTCATGGCAAAAAGCAGGGACACCATTGTAAGCAAAGGCAGGGATGCTATTATAAACTTTGTGAATACAATATATAAAACAGCTGAAACTATCAGCAATTGAATAATAAACCGCCTGTGTAAAGCTTTCATTTCTGTTTTAATAAGTCTCTTATTACAAAATACACTCCCAGGAAAACACCAACAATGGTTAGTACCGTAGTAAACACCGGGAAACTCATAGGTATCTTATTATCAAGCCACTTACCTATAAAAAGGCACACGACAATAGTAGCAGCAATTTGAAATGCCATGCCCGAATAGCGGGCAAGGGCATTAAGAGATGACCGCTTCGGGTTTTCGCTCGGCTCTTTCGGCTCCCTGTCCATTATATAAGCCTTTTACCGCATTTCCCATAACACATGAGCCGCTAAACTGGGCACCGGGTTCAATAGCTAAACGCCCCGTTACAATGTCGCCCAATAATTTGCTGCTTGCTTTCAGCGACAACAATTCATTCACGGTAATTTTCCCATTTAAAGTGCCGTGAATTTCAGCACTTTGGCAGGTTATTTCGCCATCAATCTGCCCTGTCATACCAATCACAAGCTTTCCTTCGGTATGAAGGGAGCCTTTCAGAGTTCCGTCAATACGTATATTATCAGATGCTTTTACAATACCTTCAATAAAGGTACCCGATTTTATCTGGTTTACAAGATGTGCCTCCTCCTGAATTGTTTTTGCCATGAGAATAGGGTTTTAAGAAGAACAAATATAGCTTTTTCCCTAATAACAAAAAAATATTTTAACCTTTTTTATGCCTGTGGCAGGCAATTTACTTAGTTACTTGCTTTTAATTCGTAGTAATAAGCTTTCAACGGATAAGCAGTATTCTGGTTATCGTTAATCGTTACTTTATTGGTCCACAATTCCAAATATACATCTACATCGGTATTTTCAATCAATACGCTGCTCCTGTTACCGCGAATAGTATTATACTCAAACTGCGAAACTACGCCTCCGGTAGCCCTGTCCCTAACAATAATGTAAGCAGTAGCTCTTGGGCGCATATCTTCAACAGGCAATGAAGGAGGTAATACAAACCCATTTATGTTCAACGTATCGGCATGCTTTGCACCTTCAACAGAAAGAATAATAGATCCTCTCAATTCAATGCGTCCAACATCACCGGATTTAATAGTGCAAATTTTAATTCCGTCTTTCTGTTTAGCCTTTGCCAGATCAATCTCCATAGGGTATTCATCTTTTTTGGCCATTTTTGATTCCTGGGCAAAACAAAAGTTTGAGAATGCAATAGTGGCAGCTAGTAAAAGGGTCTTTTTCATTGTAAATTTAATTTATAATTTATTAATTCCAGAGACGGCAAAGATAAAATTAATTTGGCTTGGCAAGGAATAGTGTTATTTTTCCCTGAAAAATATTTCAATAGGGGTGCCTGTTAAATTAAAGTTTTCGCGTAACTGGTTTTCCAGGAAGCGCTTATAGGATTCTTCCACATATAGCGGATGGTTGCAAAACATAGCAAAAGCAGGGAAATGAGTCGGCAACTGGGTAATGTATTTTATTTTAATATACCTGTTTTTAACAGCCGGCGGAGGGTTGCCTTCAATAATTGGCAGCATCAGTTCATTCAGTTTAGATGTTGCAATTTTTTGCTTGCGATTATTATATACCTGTATAGCTATTTCCATAGCTTTCAAAACCCGTTGCCTTTCGTGCACCGATGTGAATATAACAGGGACATCACTAAAAGGTGCCAGCTTTAGCTTAATTAAATCGGTATAATACTCTGTTGTTTTGTGGGTTTTTTCTATCAAATCCCATTTGTTTACCACAATCACTATCCCTTTATGGTTGCTCACCGCCAGGCTAAAAATGCTCATATCTTGTGATTCAAAGCCCTGGGTGGCATCAAGGATAAGTATACATATATCGGAACGTTCAATAGCCCTTACGCTGCGGAGCACAGAATAAAACTCCACGTCTTCTTTTTCCTTGCTTTTTTTCCGCAACCCTGCTGTGTCAATAAGCAACAGGTCATGTCCGAAACGGGTATAGCGTAAGTCAATAGCATCGCGGGTTGTTCCGGCTATTTCGGTAACTATTTGCCTCTCCTCTTCCATCAATGCATTAATAAAGGAAGACTTTCCCACATTGGGCCTGCCCACCACTGCAATACGCGGCAAGCCTTCGGGGTAATACTCATCTTTGGCATTTAAAAACAGCTTTATCATTTCATCCAGCAACTCCCCTGTTCCTCCTCCACTGACAGCAGAAACCGGGTAAACCTCACCCAGCCCGAGGGAATAAAATTCGGCAGACTGGTGAGCCCTATCATGTGTATCGGATTTATTAGCCACCACCAATATTTTGGTGTCTTTCTTTCGCGACTTACGCAGCATATTGGCAACCATCTCGTCATCGCCGGTAATTCCCTCTTCTACATCCAATACAAATAATATAATGTCTGCTTCATCAATAGCCAGTTGAACCTGCTTGCGGATGCCTGCTTCAAACACATCATCGCTTCCATGAACATAGCCGCCTGTATCAATCAATGAAAATAGCTCCCCGTTCCACTCTACCCTGCCATAGTGCCGGTCGCGGGTAACCCCACTGGTCGGGTCTTCAATAGCTGCACGGGTTTCCGTGAGCCTGTTAAACAAGGTTGATTTTCCTACATTGGGCCTTCCTACTATAGCTGCTATTCGTGACATTTTATTTGATTATGTTAAGTACCCAAAATTCTTTAAATGTAAATCGTTATCTCTCCAATCTTTCTTCACTTTCACCTGCACTTCGAGAAATACTTTTTGTGCCAGCCATTTCTCAATATCCTTGCGTGCAGCAGTGGCAGTTCTTTTCAACGCCTCTCCCAACTTGCCTATTATAATACCTTTTTGGCTATGCCTGTTTACATATATTACACAACGTATGCGTGTTAGTTTTTCTGTTTCTATAAACTCTTCTGTTATCACTTCTACCGAATAGGGTATTTCCTGCTGGTAATACAATAGTATTTTCTCCCTCAGTATTTCTGCAATAAAAAACTTTTCCGGTAAATCGGAGACCTGGTCCTGGGGATAAAACGGTTCTCCCTCCGGAAGATGAAAGAGCAATAAGCCCTTTAGTTCTTTTATATTAAAATTATGCAAGGCAGATGTAGCAATAATATGGGCAGGGTTAAGCTGTTCTTTTAATAGTTCTATTTTCTTTCCTGTTTCTTCCTGTTTGCCGAGGTCCATTTTATTCATTACAATAACCAGCGGAAGTTTCGATTGTTTTAGCTTTTCCACTAATTCCTGCGGAAAATGGTTTTCTTCCACATCGGTTACAGCCATTATGATATCAGCGTCCTCCAATGCCTCCCCTACCCTTTTCATCATAGCTTGCTGCATTTTATAATGCGGCTTTAGTACGCCGGGAGTATCGGAAAACATCATTTGATAGCCGGGGCCGTTATCAATAGCTGTAATACGGTGTCGGGTTGTTTGGGGCTTATGTGTAACAATAGACAACTTTTGCTCCATCAATGCATTCACAAGAGTTGACTTGCCTACATTGGGACTACCCACTACACTTATCCAGCCAGATTTAAACATTCTTTTTAATTCGGGCTGCAAAAGTAATCTATATTTTAAATGGAGTCCTTTATAAAACAGGAAAGGCCGCCCGATGGACGACCTTTTCCTTATCAATCAAATTGCGCTGCTCCTTTAATGTATGGTCAGGAATGGTCTCAACTCGTTAATATTTGTTCCGCTCAGGCGCAACATATATTTACCCGGAGTCAATTTAGACACATCCAATAAGATTGATTTTCCCGGACCGACTGATACATCGTTTTGTTGCAGTACCTGTCGTCCAATCATATCATATACTTCCAATTTGCAAGTAGTGCTAATTCCGCTCACCTGGACAGTAAGCTGACTCCTTACAGGGTCAGGATAAAGGTTTACAGAATAAGTGGAAGAATAAAGCTCTTCTATACCTGCTTTAACCTTCTTAGCATTTCGTACATGCACACTGTCGCATACTTTACAACCATTCCGGTCTGTAATACATACTTGGTATGCACCGTGGCATAAGTTCGTATCCCGCTGTAAGTATCCAAGAGAATCATAATATAGTTTACTCTTCACCGCTGCCGACCAGGAGAAGGCATAAGGAGGATTGCCTCCATGAACTACTACAGCTACTATACCACTGCATGAACCTGTATCAGGAGCAAGCGTATCTATTACCAATACTATGGGAGTAGGCTGGCGGACAATTACCGTACCTGTTCCAGTACAGAAATTCTTATCTACTATGACAAAAGTATATGTACCTGCTGAAAGCCCGGAAGCAACATTTGTACTGCTACCCGAAGACCAGCTATAGGTATAGGGGGCCACACCACCACTCACGTTAGCGATAACACCAGCTCCATCATTTTTACCATAACAGGAGTCGTTAATTGCATAAGCATTAAAAGTTGGGCCGGTATGAGCAATAACAGCAGAAGCAGTTAAACCACAGCCATTATTATCTTTAATTGTAACAGTATATGTTCCTTGTGACAGACCAGTCGCTACAGCACCTGTGCCCCCTGATGGAGACCAAGAGTAGGTGTATGGACCTGTTCCACCATGAACAACAGCATATGCAGAACCATTATTATTGCTACAAGATGCTCCGGTAGTGTATATCGAATCAGCAAGTGCCGCAGGTTGAATGATATTAATATTTGCAGTACTTGTACATCCGTTTTTATCCGTTACTTTTACATTGTAAGCTCCGGCGCTTAACCCTGTGGCAGCAGCATTAGTGCCTCCACTTGGCGACCAGCTATACGTGTAGGGCGAAACTCCACCGCTAACAGTTAAAATAGCCGCCGCACCATTATTGCCTCCATGGCAAGATACAGGCGTTGCAGTGTAGGTAAGCGAGAGTCCAGACGTTATAGTCACTCCTTTAGTGGCTGTACAGCCATTTTTATCAGTCACCTTTATCGTATAGGTTCCTGCACTAAGGCCGGTCGCAAGTGCATTAGTACCTCCGCTTGGCGTCCATGAATAGGTGTATGGGCTTGCTCCGCCAGATGCAGTTACCATTGCACTGCCATTGTTATTGCTGCACGTAGCATTTGTGAAAGTAACAGCAGCAGTTACAGGAGGAGGGCCTACTATAAAACTTCTGGTAGTACTATCACCCTTGGAATCTAACAATATTAAATAGTAGGTTCCGGGACACAAAAGGGTGTCGGGGTTTTTCCTTTCACCGTTACTCCAGTAGTAAGTATAAGGAGCCACGCCACCTGTTACGGTAGCTGTAGCCCTACCATTACAATTGCTACAGGAAGCAGCATTCACCACATGAATGGAGTCAATAATGGGTCTTTGCTGGGAATACGCGCTTACACAAAATAATGAAAACGCGAAAAGAATTAGGGGAATTTTTCGATTCATAGCTTTTTAAATTAGAGGTTAATTAAAAATTAATTATTAGTTACTTCGACAAAAGTAAAATAAAAATAATACAACAGGACACAAATGCATAGTATTTTTCCGCAAAACTGAGAAAAATCATACAAACACAATAAACCCTAAATATTGCCGTTAATGCGTTCTTTTTTCATTTCCATTTTCATCATAGTTCTTCACTGCTCCACTTATAGCATCGGCGTTATAAGGGGTTTCGCTTTTTAATTTCCCATTTTCGTAATAGTCTTTCTCTATTCCATTTCGCTTATCTTCTACACAGGGGATTTCTGACATAAGTGTACCATTTTCATAATATACTTTCACTGTCCCATTTTTTAAATTATTACGATAGGTTGTTTCACTTTTTAGTTTCCCACTTTCATAATACAACTCTCCTGTTCCGTTTTTCTTATCATATATATATGGTATTTTATTTAAGATGACACCACTTTCATAATACGTTGTTGCAACACCATTTATAGAATCATTCGAATAAGGAATTTCTTTCAATAATTTGCCACTTTCAAAATATAGCTTTCCTACCCCGTTCCGCTTCCCATCGACATAGGGTATCAACGCAGCGAGTTTATTATCCTTATAGTAATAGTGTGATATTCCTATGGCTTTACCTGAATGGTATATGGTAAGCCGGTAATAAGGGGCATTGAAGGCATTTGTAACTTTTCCTTTTTCATCTATCTTCTCTATCCACTTGCCCTCTTTCAGAGAGTCTTTGAAAATGTTTGTGGCTTCTGTTTTATTCGTGAACCCTGTATCTTGCTGCCCATATATAAGAGGAACAAAACAAATAAAGAGAAATATGGATAAGCAAACTTTCATTTTGTCGTAAACAGAACTTGGGGATGCTTATTATTTAGAGTTCCGATAGAAACTAAAACAATCAGGATTGTACAGCCTGTTGCCTAGCTCCCACTTTATTCTTTTCCATAAGGCTGATAAACTCATCAAACACATAGCGTGCATCTTCAGGACCGGGAGTAGCCTCAGGGTGGTATTGAACAGCAAAAACAGGTTTATTTTTTAAACGTATACCTTCCACTGTGCCATCATTCAGGTTAATATGGGTAATCTCTGCATTCTTCGATTCCTTAACTCCTTCTTCACTTACAGCAAAGCCATGATTTTGGGAAGTGATTTCGCATTTACCTGTCAAAAGGTTTTTCACAGGATGATTTATTCCCCTGTGCCCATTGTGCATTTTATATGTTTCGATTCCACTGGCAAGGGCAATCAACTGGTGGCCGAGGCAGATTCCTAATGTGGGTATACCTGTTTCAATAATCCCGGCAATGCTTGCCACTTCATTATGCATGGCTCCGGGGTCGCCAGGGCCATTAGAAATTAAGATTCCGTCAGGTTTCCATTTAATAATATCATTCACCGAAGAAGCCATGGGATATACTTTCACATTACAATCCCTGTCAGTAAGGCAGCGTACAATATTTCCTTTCACGCCAAAATCAAAAAGAGCTACTTTAAAGCGGGCATCTGCTTTCCCTTCTTCATAAGGCTTGTCGGTAGTAACTTTTGATGATAGTTCAAGCCCCTGCATAGAAGGAACTTTTTCCAGAAGTCCTTTGAGCGTATCAATATCCGTAATCTTAGAGGAAATAATTCCATTCATGGCTCCTTTGCTGCGTAAATAGCGGACAAGAGAACGGGTATCAATATCAGAAATGGCAACTATTCCATTATCAACAAAAAATTTCTTGAGAGATGTTTGCGCTCTTTTGCGGGAAGGAATTTCATTAAATGTACGGCAGATTAATCCGGCAATCTTAACACCTTTCGATTCGTTTTCATGATTCTCTATGCCGTAATTACCAATATGTACATGTGTCGCAATAAGTAATTGTCCGTAATAGGAAGGGTCGGTAAATATTTCCTGGTAGCCCGTCATCCCCGTATTAAAACAAAGCTCGCCGGTAGTGGTGCCTATGGCTCCGCAAGCTCTTCCGTGGAAAACCTTCCCATCCTCTAAGAGAAGTATTGCAGGTGGATTATTTGCCATCTTTTATGAATTGAAGGTTTAAGTTGCGGCAAAGTTACGTTTCCTATATAAATCACATGAAACAAATTTCAAATTTTATTAACGAAATATTACACTATTCTTAACAAATGCTCGCTGCTTCATTTAATTATATTTGAATCTTTAAAAGATATTTATGCAAATACATACAAGGAACCTGAAAGAAGTTTGCACATTATTTTTCCGATTAGGTATCACTTCATTTGGAGGCCCTGCTGCACATATTGCTATTATGGAAAAGGAGCTTGTGCATAAAAGGGAATGGATGACGAGGGAACATTTTTTAGATTTAATTGGGGCCACTAATCTAATTCCGGGCCCTAATAGCACTGAAATGGCCATGCACTGTGGATATAGCCGTGCCGGCGCCATAGGATTATGGCTTGCAGGTTTTTGTTTCATTTTTCCTGCGGTTGTTATTACTACTATACTTGCCTGGTTCTATAAGCAATATGGGACTTTACCGGCTATTGAGCCTTTTTTCTTCGGTGTAAAACCGGCAGTAATTGCTATCATTCTGGATGCTGTATTCAAGTTTGGCAAAAAGGCATTGAAGAGCTGGCAATTGGGCATCCTCGGTAGTATTACATTAGTAGCGGCCCTGTTTAATGTGAGTGATATACTACTATTACTTGCTGCCGGATTTGCAGGAATGATTTGGCTTGCCGGAATAAAAGGAGATACAAAGAATATTTTTCCTTTTACTTTATTACAGGTTGGAAACTTACTTCCCTCCTATTATCCAGCAAAATTATTTTTTGTGTTTTTAAAAATAGGCTGCATATTATTCGGCAGCGGATATGTATTATTTGCCTATTTAGACGGTGACCTTGTACAGCATTTGCATTGGTTAAGCCGCCGGCAACTTATGGATGCAGTGGCAGCAGGGCAATTTACACCGGGGCCGGTGCTTTCCACGGCTACATTTATAGGCTATCAAATATCCGGCATGAAAGGAGCATTAGTTTCTACCATTGGTATTTTTCTGCCTTCTTTCTTTTTTGTGTGGTTGCTTACTCCATTTATTCCTCGGCTTCGCAAATCTAACTTAACTTCTGCTTTTTTAGATTCGGTAAATGTTGCTTCCGTTGCGTTAATGCTCGCAGTAACTTTACAAATGGGTTATTCTACACTCGTCAACTGGAAAACATGGCTCATTGCCATAGCCGGATTTGCCTGTCTTTGGCAATTCAAAAAAGTAAATGCAGTCTGGATAATTTTAGGCGGAGCGGTTGCAGGGTATTTGTTATGAGCTTGTTTTAAAATATATTATTTGATATTAAATTATCATGTACTTTTAACCAAAATTATATACTATGAAAACAATTACATCTTTTATTTTAACTCTATTTTGTTGCTTCTCCTGTTCTTTATTTGCACAAGACATAAAGTGGGGCACCAAACAGGATGACAGCAAGTACAAGGAGGCTGATGTCGAAGGGTATAATTCCAGTGGTTTATTTATTCGAAGATACAATTCGAAGGAAAGGGAAGATGGCTATCAAATTGAAAAGATAGGGCCGGATGGAAATTCAGTGTTTATAAAAGGCCAGTTTGCTGAAGGTAATAATGGCTCGGATAAACCTTCAACCATAGAGAAAATATTAATAATGAGGGATAATATGATATTGCTTGAACATGGTGATGTGACCTATTATGCTTATAAAATGAATTTTAATTGTGTCCTGGACCAAAAGAATGTAACTGTCGGTGATGTTGATTTTAAGATTAAATACTCCGATAAATTAATGCACTCGAATTACTATCGTTTTCGTATTTCTTCGGATAGTACTAAATTCCTTGCTTATTATTATCCATATAAATCAAACCGGGTAACGATGAGAATTTTTGATGAAAACCTAACCGAACTAAATGACAAAACGGTAGAATTTCCTTTTGAAGGGAAAGAACTGGAAGATGCACAATGTTATTTTAACGGGGACAGGGCTATTTTTTCCATTAATCTGAAAGAGGTAAAAAAAGGGGAGCCTGACTTTTTCCTTTTTATGTATGATTTTAAATCCGGAACATTAAAACAATTAGCGCTGGATGTTGTGGCGAAGGGAAGTTCAGAAGGCGCAGGTTTTGTCTTAAAAAAAATGATGAACCATAGTGGTGATTTTATTGTGAGTACACTTTATTCAACCAGTGATTCAAAATACCCGGTCGGACTATACTATGCACGTGTAAACCATAATAGTAACGACTTTACAGTGAATGCAACTATTCCATTGCCGAAAGAAGTAATAGCTCAATTTATAGGTGAACGAGAAGCCTCAAGCGGTAAGGGTATAAATGGATTACTTCTGAAATCAATTTATGATTGCCCGGGTGGAAGCGTTGTTTTTGGGGCTGAATTTCATAACCCGGGCACGGTGGATTATTATGGAGCATGTTTAGTAGGAAAAATTACTCCGGATGGACAAATGGCATGGGCGAAAAAAATTGCAAAAAAACAAACAGTTAATTATCCGTCCCCTGCGTATTCCTATTTGTGTGCAGTTTCTTCTGACAAGGTTTATGTATTCTTTAATGACCGGAAGGAAAATCTTGAATTTGACAGGGAAAAAGCAAATGAGGATGAAGGTATGCTGAAGGCAGCGTATTGCTCTCAAGATAGGGACGCCTGTTATGTAGTGATGGAAGAACTTAGTTTAACAGATGGAACAATGAAACAAAGCTGTATTCAAAAGCCCGCCCCCGGAAATGAGTATCTTACTTTTATGCCAATGTCAAACTTCAATGGACAACTTGATGTTAGTACATTGCTGTTGTACCGTAATCTAAAAAGCAGCTACCAATTTGGAGTTTTAAAATTAGACTAATTGGTGAATAATTAGTTTCTATTCTTCAAAGCTAACCATTACGCTGTCGCCTTCTTTCAGGCCTAATAGTTCGGATAAATTGCCACGGTTAATGGCTATTTCAAGAAGCCCTGAACCATTGAACAACGCAATTAATTCGCCGCCTCCTACATCATTATACGTATTGGAAAGTTTTTCAATAGAATTTCTTTTTACATCTATAAAGAACTTGCGTGCCCTGCCTACTCTTTCAAATAAACTCTTCTCTAAATTAAAAATACAATTACCATATTCATCTATATATACTACTGACGTGCGTATGCTGCTATCATTATATATGGGTTGCCACGCGGTAAGCTGTATGTAGTTTTTATACTCCTTACCTATTTCATTTAAACTACCGCCCTTTGCAACATGTATGGCAGCTTTTGCCATAATATCTTTTGCCGGAAATGCAAGTGATGAAGGATTGGGAGGCAATGTGACTTCATACACTTCTGCAGGTGGATTGCTGAACACAAGGCTAAACAAGCCATTGTCAGGGCCTATGAAATAATGGTTTTCTGTTTTTATTGCCAACACACGTGAATGTGGGCTATTTAAAGCATCTACGGAAACAATATGAATAGTATTATCCGCAAACTGCCTGTAAACATTGCGTACTACAAACGCTGCTGAACTAACATGAAAAGGGCGAATGGAATGTGTAATATCAATTATAGAAGCATCCGGCAAATCTTTTATAATAGCAGCTTTCACGCTTGCCACATAAAAACCGGAATTACCCATGTCAGTGGTTAATGTTATTACCGGCACAAATACAATTTTTGAATGTTAAGAGTTGAACGTTGAATAATAGGAAGCAACAGGAAATACTTTGTGCTTCTTACTATTAAATATTTGTTAAGCATTTGCATTTTTACCGGCAGTTTTTAAACCAATTATAAATATGTTTGTTGAGTATGCGAAAATAAAATCCTCTAAAGTTACATGATTAATGCTACATAGTTAAAATTAACATTTGCTTCATTTTACGCTCAACTCACAAACTCCAATAGTTAATGTTTAAATCTTTTTATAAGCTTCAAAATTAATCATTCTGTCCTTGTCTATATTTGCAACATAATACAATACATACATGCCTGAAAAAGATATTTTTATTGAGGACATCCCTCTGATTGAACTGTATGGCATTAACGACTCCCGGATGGAAATCATCAAGGAGCATTTTCCAAAACTGAAAATTGTTGCAAGAGGCGATTCCCTGAGAATATCGGGCTCGCATGAAAGCATTGAAGGTTTTACGAAAAAAATAATGCGCATACAGGAACATTACCGCAAATATGGCTTTTTACACGATTCGGATGTGGAAAGAATAATGCAAACTGAACCTTCCGACACGTCGCATGAAAGTAGCGATAACCATATTATTGTATATGGAAACAATGGGCTGGTAGTAAAAGCCCGCACCATCAACCAGCAGAAAATGGTGGAAGCCAGCATGAAAAATGACTTGGTATTTGCCGTTGGCCCGGCAGGTACAGGAAAAACATATACTGCAGTGGCATTAGCCGTAAGGGCGTTAAAGAATAAAGAGGTGCGAAAAATTATTCTTACACGTCCTGCAGTGGAAGCCGGCGAAAGCCTTGGTTTCCTTCCCGGCGACCTGAAAGAAAAATTAGATCCATACTTGCAGCCTTTATATGATGCATTGTACGATATGCTTCCCGGGGAGAAGCTGCACACCTACCTGGAAAATAAAATAATTGAAGTGGCTCCGCTTGCCTTTATGCGTGGAAGAACCCTTAACAATGCATTTGTAATATTGGATGAGGGACAAAACACGACCGAAAGCCAAATGAAGATGTTCCTTACACGGATGGGTAGCTCGGCCAAGTTTATTGTTACAGGTGATACTACTCAAACTGACCTTCCTTTTAAGCAACCATCAGGACTTATTCATGCCATACAAATATTTGAAAATGTTCCCGGCATTGAAATTATTCTCTTGGATGCATCAGACGTTGTAAGGCATAAATTAGTAAGAAAGATTTTGAGTGTTTACGCCGAACCGAGGAAGAAAAAGACAGCAGAATAAAGGCAGGTTAATAAGTTGTGTATTTTAATGATGAATTATTCCCATTGGATTATTGGGCTTCCTATATATTTGCCATATAAATTTACAAACTCATGCAAACTTTAACATCCACCCATTTTAATTTTCCCGGCCAAAAGAGCTTCTATAAAGGGAAAGTTCGCGACGTATACAATATTAATGATGAACTTTTAGTAGTTGTTGTAAGTGACCGTATATCGGCATTCGATGTGGTACTTCCCAAAGGAATTCCATACAAAGGGCAGGTACTTAACCAAATTGCCGCCCACTTTATGAAGGAAACATCTGATATTGTCCCTAATTGGATTATTGATGTCCCTCACCCTATGGTAAGTGTAGGAAGACTATGCCAGCCATTTAAAGTGGAGATGGTAATACGTGGTTACCTTTCCGGCCATGCCTGGAGGGAATATAAATCGGGCAAAAGAGAAATTTGCGGAGTTCGCTTGCCCGAGGGTTTACATGAGAATGATAAATTCCGTGAACCACTCATTACTCCTACCACAAAAGCGGATGAGGGGCATGATGAAGATATTTCGAAGGAAGATATTATCAAGCGCTCATTGGTTTCGAAAGAATACTATGAACAACTGGAGCAGTATACCCGGTTACTATTTAAGAGAGGTACTGAAATGGCAGCCAAGCAGGGTTTGATATTAGTTGACACCAAATATGAATTTGGCTTGCACAATGGTAAGATATACCTTATTGATGAAGTCCATACACCTGATTCCTCCCGTTATTTCTATTCGGAAGGATATGAGGAGCGCCAAAAGAACAAACAGCCCCAACGGCAATTATCGAAAGAGTTTTTACGTGAATGGTTAATTGAAAAAGGATTCCAGGGACTGGAAGGCCAGCAGGTTCCGAATATGGAGGATGAAATTGTGGATGCCGTATCAAACCGTTATATTGAACTCTTTGATAAAATCACAGGCACCAAGTTTATACCTTCATCTGGCAACGACCACCTTGAGTCAGAAATTGAAAATAGCGTTGTTCAGTACTTGAATGAGAAAGCCACAGTGAAGGCTTAAGATTTGAAGTTTTCTGTCTGTCGGAAATTCATATAACAACTCTCCCAAAATTAACTCACCAAACATTCTTTAAATCTTCAGCAGTATACTCATGCTCCCTTGTAATATAATATGAATCGGAGTCGGAATCAGCTTTGAGCAATGTATTTTTCTTAAACAACCGGGACGCAAATGCAAGTGGAATCAGAATAATAAAAAATATTACTGTAAGCAGTATATATGAGTTGATGGTACCAAGCACATGGATAAGCCCGGTCCATCCCCGGAAAAGCAACCCGGCAATAAAAGGTATATACAGTGCTATTATTGAAATACAAAAGGCAACATAAACAAATACTACCTTTTTAGTAATAAGAAAAACGAGTAGAAAGCCTACCACAAGTGTGACAAGAGACTTTAGCTTTTCCACTTTTTCAGTTGTCATGGCGCTGTTTTAAAAAAGTGTATAGATAAACGGGGCAATAGCGCCGATTGCCAACACCACACCAATTAACAGTAATACAATAATAAGCGGTACAAGCCACCATTTTTTACGCTGTTTTAAAAATTTAAATAAATCCCCTACAAATGCCATCAATACTGATATTTAATATATATTAGTCTAATACAAATTCTTCCTTCCAACTTTTTTTTTCTTCCCATTTGGGTTGCTCTTGCTTCTTGTAAAGATAATTATTTATCACAAGGTAGTCCATTTCAGTACGCATGAAGCATCGGTAGGCATCATCGGGAGTACATACAATAGGTTCTCCACGCACATTAAAACTGGTATTTACGATTACTGAGCTTCCCGTATGTTTTTTAAAGGCAACAATTAGCTCCCAATAGCGGGGATTAGTTTCTTTATGCACGGTTTGAATTCTTGCAGAAAAATCAACATGAGTGACAGCAGGCAAATCAGAACGCTTGCAGTAAAGTTTTTCTTTTACAGAAAGCGAAGAATAATTTTCAGGAACAACCTCACGCCTTGCTTCTGTAATATCTTCCACCAATAGCATATACGGTGAAATACCTTTTAATTTGAAATATTGAGCAGCATCCTCTGCTAATACTGAGGGGGCAAACGGGCGAAATGATTCCCTGTATTTAATTTTCAGATTTAATTTTTTTTGCATTTCAGGATTGCGTGCATCTCCTATAATGCTCCTCGCGCCCAAAGCCCTCGGCCCAAATTCCATTCTTCCCTGGAACCAACCTATCACATTGCCTTCTGCGATTAAGCGGGCTGTTTCTTCAGCGAGTTCGCTATACTTTTCAAAATACTTGTACGCTGCTTTATTTTTCCGGGACATAGTTACTACTTCTTCATTTGAGAAAGAAGGCCCCAGGTAGCTGCCCTTCAAGGCGTCATTTTCATTTGTTACTTTTCTTTCTTCTTCAAAGTAGATATGATGTGCTGCCAATGCCGCTCCGGGAGCCCCGCCGGCATCACCTGCAGCAGGCTGAATAAAAACATCTTTAAATATACCGGTGTTAATTAATTTACCATTTGCCACGCAATTCAATGCAACTCCGCCTGCAAGGCACAAATAATCTGCTCCGGTAAGCTTTTTAGCTTCCTGTGCCATTTTAATCACAATTTCTTCCGTTACCTGCTGAATGGCAAGGCCCAAGTTACAATGATGGAGTTGTATTTCTTCACCCGGCTTACGTTTCGGAAAGCCCCATAATTTTGCCCATTGGATATCGTTCACCATCGTAAGTCCGGAAGCATAATTAAAATATTCCTGGTTCATCCAAACAGAGCCGTCCGCTTTTATATCAGTAAGCTCTTTCTTTATTTTCGAAACAAAATCATGAACCTGCTTATCATTCGCATTTCCGTATGGAGCCAGCCCCATAAGCTTATATTCTCCCGAATTAACCTTAAATCCAAGGAAATAAGTAAACGCAGAATAAAGCAACCCAACCGAATGCGGAAAACGGAGTTCCTTTAAAACAGCAATTTTCTTTCCTTCGCCTTTGCATATAGAAGCTGTAGCCCATTCCCCTACCCCATCTATCGTAAGTATCGCAGCTTTCTCAAAAGATGATGGATAAAAAGCACTGGCAGCGTGGGACAAGTGATGTTCAGGAAAAAGTAATTGGATTTTTTTCTTATCAAAATCTTCCACCATTGAAAGACTGTCATAAATAAGTTTTTTAAGAAAAAGTTTTTCTTTTATCCATACAGGCATTGCGGTAATAAACGACTGCAACCCTTTGGGAGCAAAAGCATAATAGGTTTCCAGAAGCCGTTCAAATTTGAGAAAAGGCTTATCATAGAAGGCAATTGCATCCAGTTCATTCAAGGAAAGGCCGGAATTTTGCAGACAATATTTAACCGCATTTACAGGAAAGGCCGGGTCATGTTTCTTTCTTGTAAACCGCTCCTCCTGGGCAGCAGCAGTAATAATGCCATCCTGAACTATAGCCGCTGCAGAATCATGATAAAATGCTGAAATGCCTAATATATTTTTCACTGTGCAGGTAGTACTCTATCAGTTTTAGTAAAAGTAGGGTATTTGTGACTAAGGTATGGTATAAGTTCATCGCTTAAGACTCCCGCAAATTTTCTTGCACCCGGATTTACATAATGAATAAAATCATAGTAATAGGTAGAATTTTTAGGGAACTTGCTTGCCATATCTATTACAAAACAATTGTTTTCCTTACCTGTTTCAATAGTTTGCTTATTGAAAAGCTGCAAAACGGCCCAATATTCTTTTCCGTTCCAGCCGGGGCCTGCTTCTGCAACTCCATTATATGCTGTAGAAACCGTTGCAAGATTTATATGTGTAGCGCTATCTATTCCAAACCCCGCCAACGAAGGTTGGGTAACAAGTATGGGCTCGATGTTATTGTCTCTGCATGTTTTTATTATTTTTTCTAACCGAGATTTATATCCCGGAATCAACGCTTGTTGCTTTAAAATTTCCTTATTAATTACGCTATCGGACAATGAAAACGTGTCGCGGGTTGCAAATTCCATATATTTATTTCCAAGATTTAATTTTTGTGCTGCACGACTTCTCATATAATTTACAAATAAGTTAACCACTTCACTATTTCTCATAATCCATGTTCTCCAGTTCGCATTTTGAGCGATCAGATTTCCCTGTTCCTTACCTATATCTTCCCGGCTTACATCGTTTGCCCCGACCAAAAAAATAATGACTTTGGGTTTTAACGTAACCACAAAATCATCCAGCAGCATCTGGTGCCCAAAAGTGGAAGCACCATCAATGCCTGCATTATTAAGCCACTCATTATTAAAATTTTCTTTTAAACGCTTGTCCAACAAATATGACCATGTATATTCATCGGACAGCAAGGAACAGGCGGTAGTGCTTCCTCCTATAGTAAGAATAGTTAGCTCTTTATTGAAATCTTTTGGTTTTTCCGCCCCCCGGAAACCGATAGCATTTTTAGTACAAGTTACTTCAGCGTCGAGCTTCGGACAGTTTGTATTATAGGTATGATACACCATATTCACGGGCAATACAAGCTTATTGCCTTTAATGGTGAAGTAAAATGGATGGAAGATCCGAAGGATTATCTCGAGAGCAAAGAATGTAAAAAGAAGTAAAAAAAGAGCATAGAGCAGATTCGAGGGAGAAAATATTTTACGAAATGAAAACTTCATGAATTGCTTATTACATTTCTATTTTTAATGCGTTCAAAAATAATTCTTTTGTGTTACCTGTTAAAGAATATTTATCCCAATTAAGTACCAAATAAAAAGCCCTACTTTAGGGTAGGGCTCTTTATACCTTTTAAAATTACTTTTATGCTTGTCCGCCTTCAGTGGTTTCGTTAGTGGCCTCTTGTATAGCTGCAACAGTAGCCTCGGTAGCGGCTGTTTTTTTATCAGAAATAGCTTTTGCCCTTGCATCTCTAACAGCTTTTTCAGCTTCGTAGCGCTTGGTATAGACTTCTTTATGAGCAGATTCTTTCTTTTCTTTAAAAGCGGATATGGATTTTATCTTTTGGCTTTCCCATGCTACAAACTTTGTATCGGCATCTTCTTTCGAAAATAAGCCCTTTTTAACGCCTCTCAACAAATGTTTTTTATAAATAATTCCTTTATCGGAAAGTAGGTTGCGGCAGGTATCTGATGGAACAGCACCTTTCTCAAGCCATTCCAGGGTCTTTTCGCTGTTTAATATAATCCCGTCGTGTTCAAATTTAGGGTCATAGGTTCCGAGCCTTTCTACATATCTTCCATCGCGGGGAGAACGTGAATCAGCAACTACAATATGATAGAAAGGTTGTTTCTTTTTTCCTTGTCTTTGTAAGCGAATTTTTAATGGCATCTGTTCAGTTTTGTTTTTTAAAGGGGTGCAAATATAGAAAAAAAATATAAATATTGAGTTTTAAGTGTTGAATTATTTAATTGAACCCAAACAAAAATCAATCTCCCTTACCGGCTATAATTGGGTGCCTCGCTGGTAATAAATATATCGTGGGGGTGGCTTTCTGCCATGCCGGCCGGGGATACCCGTATAAATTTGGCTTTCTGAAGGGAGGCAATATCTTTTGCGCCACAGTAGCCCATACCGGCCCTCAAACCGCCAACCAATTGGTAAATAACCTCTGCCATAGTACCTTTATAAGGAACCCTTCCTGAAATACCTTCCGGAACCAGCTTTTTAATATCATCTTCGGCATCCTGGAAATAACGGTCCTTCGAGCCGTGCTGCATAGCCTCTAGCGAACCCATGCCCCGGTAGGTTTTAAATCTCCTGCCTTCATAAATAATCGTTTCACCGGGCGATTCTTCCACGCCGGCAAATAAAGAGCCTATCATAACAGAAGCAGCTCCGGCAGCAATAGCTTTGGCTATGTCTCCCGTATAACGTATTCCTCCATCGGCAATTACAGGAATATTAGAATTATATTCTTTCAAGGCATTTGCCACATTATATACTGCTGTCAGTTGAGGCACTCCAATACCCGCAATTATCCGGGTGGTGCATATAGAACCGGGGCCGATACCTACTTTTATAGCATCTATATCGGCTTTTGCAAGAGCAATAGCAGCTTCCGCAGTAGCCACATTTCCTCCTACAATATCCAAGTTAGGGAATTTATTCTTTAATTTCTTGACTTCTTCCAATACTTTTTTCGAATGGCCATGGGCCGTATCCACCACAATGGCATCTACCCCTGCTTTCACCAGCGCTTCTGCCCGTTGAAGCATATCGGCAGTGATACCCACAGCAGCGGCTACTCTTAACCTGCCATACTTATCTTTACAAGCACTCGGGTGGAGATGGATCTTTTGTATATCTTTATAAGTGATCAGGCCTACAAGCTTCCCATCGCCATCTATTACCGGGAGTTTTTCAATTTTATATTTGTCTAAAATTTGTTCTGCTTTACTTAAATCAGTTCCGGCCTTAGCAGTAATAATATGGTCTTTGGTCATTACCTCTTTAATACTACGGTTCATGTTTTTCTCGAAACGAAGGTCCCTGTTGGTAACAATACCTACTAACCTGTTTTTGGAACTAACTACCGGAATACCTCCTATTTTATTTGTCTTCATGAGCTTAAGGGCATCCCCCACCTTGGCTGTCTCTAACACTGTAATAGGATCCTGGATCATGCCGCTCTCATATCGCTTTACCCGCCTCACCTGTTCAGCTTGTTGCAGAATGGTCATATTTTTGTGCAATACTCCTATACCCCCCTCGCCGGCAATGGCAATAGCCATACTGTATTCAGTAACAGTATCCATGGCAGCACTAACAATGGGAGCATAAATAGGTATGTTTCTGCTAAATCGAGAAACTATGTTAGTTTCTCTCGGAAGTACATCAGAATAAGCAGGAACCAGAAGAACATCATCGTATGTTAACCCTTCTTCTGTAAATTTATCATCGTATGATTTCACAACAAAACTTTCGCAAATGTAAAGAAAATAATCCACCCGGTGGTTTTTTTAAATAGTTGCTCAGAAAAAAAACTATATTTGCAACATTTTTATAGAATTTCAAATAAAGAACAGACTACCATTTTAATCACCCCTGAAATGTGTTTTTCTCATTGTTTAATCTTTTAACATATTAAATCTAAACTATTGAAATGAAAAAATACTTTTTGATTCTCTTCCTATTTGTTTGCACTGCTGCGTTTTCTCAAACAAGTGCTCCTTCCAAATATAATATTAATGCAAGCGGGTTTGTAGAAAATAAGGGTCAACTGGTTGACCCTGCTTATAAGCCTGTTCCCAGTGTTAAATATTTGTTGTGCCAGCCCGGGTTTAATGTACAGCTCAGACAATCAGGGTTTAGCTATGATACTTATGTGGATACGCAAAATAAAACCACAGGTGATAAAGGCAACAGAAACCCTATTAAGGATTTTACCCGCAATTATCACCGGGTAGATATTGATTTAGTTGGTTGTAACCAGAATGCAGAAATTATTGCGGAACAAATGTCCTCCGCCTCCTTTAATTATTTTACTCCGGGCATGCCGCAGGGAGGAGTAAGTGATGTTCATTATTACCAAAAAATAACCTATAAAAACATCTATCCAAATATAGACCTGCAATTTTTGGCTCCACAACCAGGTAGTAGCCGCTCCATACCTGTTGAATATCAATTTATTGTTCACAAAGGTGGAAATCCTGCTGATATAAAATTATCATATACTGGAGAAAACAAAATCAGCCTGGACAATAATAAATTAGTGGTGAGTGTAGCCAGAGGAGACTTTGCAGAAAGTATACCTAAAAGCTATTTGAAAGCCAGCGGAAAAGCTGTGAATGTTACCTATACTGCACTTGGTAACGATGTGTTTACTTTTACACTTCCTAAAAACCTTTTACTGACTTCTGATTTGATTATTGACCCGATTCCTAATTTGCTTTGGGGAACTTATTATGGCGGGCCAGTTTATACCTATCCCTATGGAATTGCACTCGATGCAAATGGTAATGTATATATTACAGGGATTACCGGAAGTGTAAACAACATTGTGACTTTAGGCGCATTCCTGACTGTTTACCAGGGATTTGAAGACGTTTTCATAGCTAAGTTTAATTCCACAGGTACCAGCCTGGTTTGGGGTACTTATTATGGAGGAACCGGCGAAGATATAGGCCAAGGTATTGCTTTAGATGCCAGTAAAAATGTGTATATTACCGGCTATACCGAGAGTGCTACAGGAATAGCCACACTTGGAGCCTATAAAAAAGTTTATGCCGGTAGGGGTGACGCTTTTGTAGCCAAGTTCAACTCCAGCGGTTCAAGTTTACTTTGGGGTACTTATTATGGAGGAATAGAAGAAGATACGGCACAAAGCATTGCTTTAGATGCCAGCGATAATGTGTACATTACCGGATCCACTTCAAGTCCATCGGGCATAGCCACTGGCGGAGCCTACCAAACATCTTATATAAGTGGAACGGATAACGTTGCATTTGTAGCCAAGTTTAACTCCGCAGGTTCTTCCTTGCTTTGGGGGACTTACTATGGGGGTGCTAACAATACTTCTACCGGTGGTCGGGGAATAGTTATAGATGCAACGACTGACTCGTATATTACCGGGTATACTAATAGTGCCGGTAGCATAGCTACAGCAGGAGCGTATCAAACTAATTACGGGGGACATGGAGATGCATTTGTTGCAGAATTTAATCCTTCCGGTTCTTCCTTGCTTTGGGGTACTTATTATGGAGGAGACAGTGCAGATGTTGCACTTGGAATAGCCATTGATGCAAGCGATAATACCTATATTACAGGGTATACCACCAGTGATACGAATATAGCTACTCCGGCGGCTTTCCAAACTACAATAGGAGGAAATACAGATGCATTTGTAGCCAAATTTAATGCTACAGGCAGTACCCTTGTATGGGGCTCGTATTATGGTGGGCTAAATGAGGATATTGGCCAAGCTATAGTGGTAGACCCAACTGGCAGCGTGTATATTACGGGAGTGACTACAAGTTTTAATGGTATTGCTACTGCCGGTTCGTACCAGCCCGCATATGGCGGAAATTATGATGCTTTTATAGCCAAGTTTAATCCTTTTGCCACTTGCCTTTTATGGGGCACTTATTACGGAGGCCCATCGGAAGATCTTGGTAACGGTATTGTTCTCGATGCCAACAATGACGTCTACATTACGGGATACACGGGAAGTTCATCCGGCATAGCTACAAAAGGGGCTTATCAAACTGTCTTTAATAATGGCGACGACGCTTTCGTGGCAGAATTTAACTCCACCAATAACGCTGCTCCTACTACTATAACGCTTACTCCTGCCGATACTACTATTTGCGCGGGAAAAAGTGCAAAACTTAATGCATCCGGATCCGTAAACTACAGTTGGAGTCCTACTACGGGGCTTTCTTGTTATACCTGTCCAAATCCTTTAGCAACGCCTACAACAACTACCATTTATAGGGTTTCTAATAATGCAAGCGGGTGTCTTTATTATGCTAGTGATACAGTAAGGGTAAGGCCGGCCCCCAAACCTATCATTACAGGAAAAAATGCTTTTTGCCTGGGTTCGGGCAGTATAGATACTCTTACTGTAACCGGAGGAAATACCTACAAATGGTCTCCAGGAGGAATAACCGGCAGCACCTACTATATTACTGCTAATAACCCTGATACACTCGTAACCTTGATAGCTTACGATTCTGCCTGCTCAGACACGACTCATTTTAGGGTTTCAATAGTAAACGCACCCCAGGTTAGTATTATTCCTCCTGCTCCTTCCTGTACGGGTACAAAAGTGACTATTTCCACGTCTATAAAAGGCGGCGGTTCATACACCTACAAATGGTCTCCAGGGGGAGCAACAACATCTAATATAACCGTGGATGACAGTGCCGTAACTTATAATGTGATAGTATCGAGTGGAGGATGCAAAGACAGTGCATCCACAACCTTAGTAACTAATAATCCTACCATGACCTCATGTTGTGATAAAATAATTACCATTGGTGATGATACCATACTTACTGCACATGGAAGTGGCCTGAAAGGATATAAGTGGTCTCCTCCTGTAATTTGCCTAAATGCATTGTGTGATTCTGTGAAGGTTTCACCCACCGTAACTACTACCTATACGGTAACAGGAACAAAAGCTTCGGATACTTTATGTAAAGTTGAAAACCTGGTTATTATAGTAGTTGAAACGCCTTGTTTTAATTTTACTGTACCAAATGTATTTACACCCACTTATGCGGGACCAAATGGAACCAACAACGTATTCTACATTAAAACAGAATACCTAACATCTTGGTCTTTAGATGTTTTTGACAGATGGGGAAAGGAAGTCTACACTTCAACCAACCAATACCAATACTGGAATGGTGAAACCAAAGGTGGCGATAAAGCCCCGGAAGGAGTATATTATTATGTAATTACTGCCGATTGCCATGGTACCGGTTACAAAAAGGATGGATACGTACAACTTATTAGATAATCCTCCTGATGAATAGATCTTCCTTACACACAAAATTTCTTCAACATACTAAGATGAGGAGAATCTTTGCGTTGGGTGTATTTCTTTTATTCTTCTATTCCTTTTCTTTTTCCCAGAAAACAGCAGGTCAAAAAACTTATTCCTCAGTACCCAAAACGGTAACTACTGGAAGCAGTGCTAAGATAGAATGGCAAACGGACCCTTTTGACGAGCAGGTATTTATTGAAAATAACGGGCAATTTGACGGGGAAATAAATTCCAGTGAAAAAATTTTGTACGGAGTCCGGTTAGGTTACATTGCTATGTATTTTACTCCCCATAAAATTTTTTACAGGTACGACAAATCTACTTCTGTTCCTTTATCTCAACTTAAAAATTCAACCATACATACCGAAACATATTTTCTTACCGCAGAATGGCAGGATGCCAGCCCACTGGTTAGTATTGTTGCACAAGATGAAAAGCCCGATTACTATACCTATGGGAAAGGCTCAAATGGTACAATAAGAGCAAATATATTTAAGCAAATAACATATAAAGACATCTACCCGGGCATAGATATAGTTTATCAATTTATAAAAGGTAAAGAAGGTATAAAATATAGTCTTGTGGTGCATCCGGGAGCAGATATCTCTAAAATAAAAATCAGTTATTCCGGAGCAAAAAGCATCGCTAAAAATGCACAGGGAGATATTTTAATAAACAGCGACCTTGATATACTTACAGAACATGCCCCCGTATCGAATTATGAAGGAGAAACAGGAAAAGTGGCCATATCGAATGTTATTGACGGAAATACTGAATCATTTAATCCGAATGCAGGTTATGACAGGTCAAAGACGCTTATAATTGACCCCTGGCAAACAGACCCGTTATTATCAGCGGCTACCAGCTGGGATAAAGCCTATGACCTTGATTGGGACTACCAGGGAAATGTATATGCGTATGGAGGTTTGAGCGGAGGGGGAGCCAATGTTTTAAAATTGGTAAAAATGAATTCGAGTGGAAGCATACAATGGACCTATAATGCTTCGACAATCAGTTCTTACTATGGAGACTTTTGTACAGATAAAGCCAATGGAACATGCTATTTAATCGAAGGGTTTGGTGGCCAGGCACTAAAAGTAAATACTAACGGTTCATTGCTGGCCACATTTACAGGTAATGTCAATATGAATGAGTTATGGAGGGCTGAATTTGATATGTGTAATTATTCAGTTGTTGTCGGTGGAGGAGGTACTTTCAGTAATTACCAGGCTGGCCGGCTGGATACCAATATGACTACCATAAATCCCGTTAATGTATTAGGGTTGGGAAATCCTGACCACAGTATAACCAACTTAGCCCTTGACCCCAATGGTGTGCAATGCTATATGACCTCCGAATGCTCACAGGTAACCCCAACATTTAGTAACAATATGGTTCTGAGATTGCCTGTGCCTTCTCTTGCTCCCACTGCGTACCAGGTGCATGAGCAAATGGGCATGAATGAGAATATTAGTGTTGCATACGCAGGTGGTGCTATTAATGTAAGGAATGCTGATGGAACGAATGGAGCGGCTGCCAGCCCCAATTGGTTATATCTTTATAATGGAGATACCATAAGACGCTACAATAAAGGAACAGGGGCATTGGTTTCCATCAGACCAATACGTATAAATGCAGCCTTCAAGTATTCCGGGATAGATGTGGATGAATGTGACAATTTATTTGTAGGTGTGGACGATTCCCTTTATGTAATGAATTCTTCTTACATAATACAATCTAAAATCCTTTTGCCGGATACCGTTTTCGATGTACATGAAAATGGAACGGTATTATATGCTTGCGGAAGACATTATGTTACCCAAATTACAAATCCAATTTCTGAAAGGCTAATACTTTCTACTGCCGTAGTTGGAAATTCCTGCAATCCCTGCGATGGAAAAGCAACGGTAACAGTAGGAGGATGTGGAGTAGCCCCTTATACATACAGCTGGAGCAATGGTAGTACTTCTCAAACAGCTACAGGCTTATGCGCAGGGCAATATAAAATTACTGTTTTTGATGCGGAATGCCCCCCTCATAAAGATACGGCGACAGTAGCTGTTACTTTAAAACCTTTATTATCGGCAACAGCAACGGACACAAACCCCACAAGTTGCGTAGTCCTTAACTCGGGCAAAGCTACTGCCTATGGCTCCGGAGGAAGTTCTCCCTATACATATAAATGGACGAATGGAGCGACTACCTCACATACCACCGGATTAACTGCCGGGTCCTATACATGCACCGTGACAGATAATTCAGGTTGTACGGCTACTGTAAGCATTACTCTAAAAAACTTACCTCCTCCTGTTATTACAATTACCAGCAAGCCTGCCAATAGTACTATATGTGAGGGTTCAAAAGATACCTTAACAGCATCGGGAGGGGTATCTTACGTATGGACGCCCCCAAATGGGTTAAGTTGTACAAACTGCCCGAACCCCTTGGCCTCACCCGGCAATACTAAAACCTATACAGTAACAGGTACAGACGCAAATGGATGCTCAGCTACACAAAGCATTACGGTTAAAGTAACCCCATTACCCATTATAAACATTCAGGGTAATTTTATTGCCTGTGGTGGCTTTCCGGATACTTTAAAAGCAACGGGAGGCACAACCTATTTATGGAGTAACAGTTCAACAGACTCGATTATAGCGCCGGTTATAAATGGGAATACATCATTCACTGTAACCGGTTATAAAAATAACTGTGCTAACACTGCAACCATAAAAATAACAGCCGATTTTCCAACTGTTCAAGTTACCCCGCAAACCCAAACGATTTGCCAGGGCTCAAGCATTACTTTAAATGCTTCCGGCGACAGATTTTATTCATGGGCACCTAATTATTTCCTTAGTTGCTTAAACTGTCCTAATCCTAATGCTTCGCCTCCCAGCCCTGTAACCTATACAGTTACCGGAACAGACAGGAATGGATGTTCTGCCACCAATACGGTCAATATAAGTGTAATTCCGCTACCTCTTATCAGTGTTTCTGGCAATCTTAATCCATGTTTTAATCAATTAGACAGCATAAGCCTGTTTGTGACCAATGGTACGGGCTATAAATGGAGCGACGGTTCAAGCTACGATACGGTTAAATTCATTACAAGTACAAACACTACATATTCGGTCGAGGTATTTAATGGTAATTGTTCCAAAGATACTTCCGTAAGTATCACTGTGGAACCCTTGCCGGTAGTGACCATTACTAAACCCGATACCATTTGTTATGGTAAAAATATTACACTACAAGCAACAGGAGGAGGAACCTATTTATGGAATACAGGTTCTACAAAGAGCTCTATAAAAGTAACGCCCACAAAAAATACCAGGTATATAGTAACTGTGGAAGCTAACGGATGCATTACGAATGATACTACCAAAGTGACTGTAGACCAACTCGCTTTATTAACCATATGTTGTGATACATCTATGAAAATTGGCCAAATGGCTGTTTTGTGGGGTGCTGAAGGGCCCCAGTATACGTGGGAACCCACTACAGGATTAAATTGTGATACTTGCCATTTTGTAATTGCCACACCCACAGTAACCACTACCTATACCGTAAAAGTAAAAGATGCTTTTGGGTGCGAAAAAACAGAAGAAATCACTGTAGATATTGATAAAACATGTAGTGCCATCTTCATACCCAATGCTTTCTCTCCCGGCGAAAAGCATAATAATATTTTTTATGTGCGGGGCCCCTGTATAGAGGAAATGACTTTTATGGTTTTTGACCGCTGGGGAAATCGGGTTTTTGAAACAACTTCCCAAGATGTTGGCTGGGATGGGAACCATGGTGGATCACCTGTAAATATGGGTACTTATATCTGGTATCTGAAAGCCCAAATGCTGGATGGGTCTACGTTAGAGAAGAAAGGCAATGTTCTCTTGATTAGGTAAGTTTCTTTTTACAAGCATTTAAAATAATCAAAAGGCTCTTTACAATCATTACAAACGTAAAGCGCTTTGCAAGGTGTAGAACCAAAAAAGCTTTTCATTTCTGTGTTAGTAGAGCTACAACGAGGGCAGTGTACTATTTTAGGCATGCCACTTAATAAACTCTTATCTGGTGAAGATTCGGGCGGTGCTATACCATATATCTTTAGCTTTTTTCTCCCTTCTTCGCTTATCCAGTCTGTAGTCCAGGCCGGAGACAAAATAGTTTTGACCGTAAATTGAGAAACTCCTCTTTCTTTCAATTTACTACGTATATCCTCTTCAATTACATGCATAGCAGGGCAACCAGTATAGGTAGGCGTAATTGTTACAACAGCACCCAACTCATCTGCCTCCACTTTGCGCACTATACCTAAGTCAATAATGCTAAGAACAGGTATCTCCGGGTCTTTTACCTCCTCCAGGTAATTCCATATTTGTTCTTTTGTATTCATAAATACTCTGATCACCACTTAGCATCCGGATAGGCGCGTGGCAAAAATTGCAATTCAGCTAAAATATATCCCAAATATTCAGAATGTTTGCCTTCTCTCCCACCCATCATCATAAAAGAATTTTCGGGTATCTTTAAAGTAGCTTCATTCAGCACATTTTTAATAGTTTCTTCCCATTTGCTCCGGATACCCGCCATACCAAGAATTACTTTTTGTTCTACTAATAATGCGTCACCTGGATGGACGAGAAATAAGTCCCCCGTATACATCCATAAATTATTGAAGGCATCCTGTACTTTTTTATGGCTTTCATTGGTTCCGTCTCCCAGGCGTATTATCCAGTCAGATGAATGGCGTAGGTGATAAGTAGCCTCCTTAATAGCCTTTTCGGAAACAGAACGAATCCGCTCATCAGAAGAAGAAAGCAGGGCTTCGTGCAAATGATACGCAAATGCAGTATATAGAAACTGGCGGGCCATAGTAAATCCGAAATCTGAGTTAGGTTGTTCTACCAGTAAAGAATTTCGATAATCCATCACATCCCTTTTATATGCTAACTCGTCCTCTGAACGCCCCTTGCCTTCCACTTCGCCGGCATAGGTGAGATATAAACGTGCCTGGCCCAATAGGTCAAGGGCAATATTGGTAAGGGCAATATCTTCCTCCAGGATAGGTCCATGCCCACACCATTCGGAAAGACGATGTCCGAGCACAAGGGTAGTATCCCCCATCCATAAGAGATATTCATAAAGGGCTTTTTTCAGATTATTTTCCATGTACAAATATAATATGCAAAGGTATTATATATACTCCATTTACTTACTATTTAACTCACAAAACCAAAATCCCTGTGTCTTTATTTCTGTTGAACAAGGATGACTGGAATCTGTTTTAATTTCCAAAGGGCGATAAATCCTCTCTCCAATTTCTACTTCGACAGGCTTCCTAAAAATAGGCCCTGCAAAACAAAAGGTATGAAATTCTCCGTTTTCACCACAAGGGTCAATAGCTAAAGGAAGGCTATTTAAAAAGTTTAAATCAAATAACACTCCAACTTCTTTATCAGATAAATATGCATCATTAACACAGCAAAGTATAGTCTTAAAACCCAAGTCAATAAAATCATGGGCAAGTTGTTTAGTATTCATCTTCCATAAGGGGTATACACCCTTCATTCCAACTTTACTAAGGTTATTATCACGATAGGCCCGAAGGTCCTCCAAGAAAATATCTCCAAATATTACATATTCTATTCCTTTTGTCATTTGTTCCAGCATAAATGCCTCCATCTTTTTCTCATATTCATCGTTACTGCCTGATTTTACATACATAATTGACAAGGGAATACCAATACTTTCTGCCTGTTTTTCAATCAATTCCTCCTTTACTCCATGCATAGACACACGCTTAAAATTTTCGTTTACAGTAGTAAACAGTGCTATAACCTCATATTCTTTTTCCTGCATTATTCTATACAGTGCATAAGATGAATCCTTTCCACCACTCCAGCAAAATATGGCCTTTTTTAACATACCGAATACAATAATAAAGATTCTGCATATATCCTGTAATCTATTCCTGATCTTTAATAAAGATTTAATGTCTTCCTATATCTATAATCATCAGACTATTTGCCTATTATTTTACCCGCCCGGCAAGTCATTGAATTTTTTTAACTCCCTTCTATTTCACGATTTATTACTTTTGACCCGAAACAATTATATAAAAGATGAGGAATTTTAAGCTTCCCGGATTACCTGAAAGGACTGAAAAGCCTAGAGAGAATGGGCTAACCATGGTAATGGATAAGGGGTTAAGCCTGAGGCAAACCTTAGATCTTGTAAGTGTCTGTGGGGAGTATACTGATATTGTTAAGCTGGGGTTCGGGACTTCATTAATAACAAAAGACCTGAATAAAAAACTGGGGTTATATAATGAAGCGGGTATTAAAACATATTTTGGAGGAACCTTGTTCGAGGCATTTATTGTTCGCAATATGTTTGATGATTACCGTCGCCTCCTTACCAAATTAAAGATGGAATACGTAGAGGTTTCGGATGGTTCCGTGCAAATGGCACATGAAGACAAATGCGGCTATATAAAAGAACTGGCAAAGGACTTTACGGTGCTTTCGGAAGTTGGCTCAAAAGAAGCGGGGGTAATTATTCACCCCAATCTTTGGACTTCGATGATGGATAAGGAAATTAAAAGCGGGGCATGGAAAGTAATTGCGGAATCGCGGGAAAGTGGAACAGTTGGTATTTACCGCCCCAATGGTAACGCACATGTTACGCTTATTAACAAGATACTAAATAAAGTTCCTGCTGAAAACATTATTTGGGAAGCCCCTAAAAAATCACAACAGGCTTGGTTTATAGCCTTACTAGGTGCTAATGTTAACCTGGGCAACATAGGCACAGACGATGTCATTCCACTCGAAACTTTACGCTTAGGGCTTAGAGGCGATACTTTCAAGCAATTTACCCCCAAAAACGCAAAGGAAAATAAGGATTGATTTTCTATCCTTAGGTCAATTCAAATTGGAGCTTGCTTAAACTCCGGTATAAGCCATCCGGTAATTGCATCAGCTGCTCATGGGTTCCACTTTCTTTTAATGTACCTTTTTCAAGCACCAATATCTTATCCGCTTTGCGGATAGTAGATAAACGGTGTGCTATTACAAATGATGTTCTGCCTTGCATAAGCTTTTCGAGGGCTTCCTGCACCAAACGTTCCGATTCGGAATCGAGTGAACTAGTAGCTTCGTCGAGGATAAGAATAGACGGATTTCGTAATACTGCCCGTGCAATAGCAATACGCTGGCGCTGCCCGCCTGAAAGGGATATTCCCCTCTCCCCTACTAATGTTTCATAATTCTTGGGAAAGCTCATAATAAAATCATGGGCATTGGCTTTACGCGCGGCTTCAATAATTTCCTCCTCTGTGGCGTTATGCCTGCCATACAAAATATTTTCCTTAATAGTGCCCCCAAACAATAAGACATCCTGTGGCACGAGTGCCATTTGAGACCTGAGTGCAGAAAGCGGAAAGGTTTTAATTTCCCTATCGTCAATAGTAATGGAACCGCTGGTAGGATCATAAAAACGTAAAAGCAGTTGCAACAATGTCGTTTTTCCTGCCCCGCTTGGGCCTACAATAGCAACAGATTCTCCTTTATCAACGGTAAATGAAACACCTCTCAGCACCTGTAATTCCTTACGGGCTGCATAAGAAAAATGAACGTCATGAAACTTAACATTACCCGATATCTTGTGCTCTGCCGGAACTGTATTAGAATCCATCAAGGCGATATCTTCGATAGGCTCATCTAAAATATCCAATAATCTCTCCGTAGCTCCTATGGCTTTTTGTATGCCGGCATACAACTCGGCAATTCCCCCGAAAGAAGCGCCCACAAATACCGAATACAGCACAAAGCTGAACATATCACCAAAGGTCAATTCACCAGCATGAACCAAAATAACCCCCCTCCATATAACAGCTACAATAGAACCAAAAAGGCAAAAGATGATGAAGGAAATAAAGGCAGCCCTTGCCTTGCCTCCTTTTACAGCCTGTATAATTATCTTTTGGGTGCTTTCGCGATGCCGATTGCTTTCATACGTTTCATTGGCAAAGGCCTTTACAGTGGCAATCCCCTGCATAGTTTCCTCCACAATAGTATTTGATTCCGCCACCTTATCCTGTGTGGCTTTTGAAAGCTTGCGGATCTTTCTACCAAAAAAAACAGCAAAAATTACTACTGCCGGCACTATGGCAAGCATTACGAGTGTCAGCTTATAAGAGATGAAAGTCAAAGCAGTAATACCACCTACAATAACTAAAAACTGCCTCAAAAATTCGGCAAGAGTAGTTGTCAGTGTATCCTGGAGCAGGGAAATATCCGAAGATATACGGCTGGTAAGCTCCCCTATTCGCCGCATGGAAAAGAAGTTCATATGCATCCGTACCAAGTGGCTATATGTAGCCCGGCGAAGGTCAGCAAGGGTATTTTCAGTTACACTTACAAACAACACTACCCGGAAATAAGAAAATACTGATTGTAACGCAAAAAGAATGAGCAAGTATATAGCCCATGTATCAATTTGGTCGACAGATGGGGCTTTGGCTGCATTTAGCATCATCCCTATCATCTTTGGGAATGCCAGCGAAGCCACCGAGGTAAGAAACAGGAAAACCAAGCCCGCAACATATTTCCAGCGGTAGGGCTTTAGGTACTTAAATAATCGCAACGCTCTTTTAAGTGACTCTTTCGTTATGCGTTTTTTTTTGTCTTCTTCTTTTTTTTCTATCTGCTCGTTTGCCATATTATATGCTATGATGCTTAAGGGGGCACAAAGGTAGGATAAAGAGGGTATTTATGAGTACTCCTGCTGAACTTGTTTCAGCATCTAAATATCTCAACAAAATCAATATATGTTCATCAATTTTTAATTCACATATCAAAAAAGAAATTATCTTTGCGCCTCATTTTTGACAAGTCATGAAAAGAACATACCAGCCCTCTACCCGTAAAAGACGCAATAAACACGGTTTCCGCGAAAGAATGTCTACTGCCAATGGCAGAAGGGTGCTTTCAGCACGCAGAAGGAGAGGCAGAAAGAAGCTCACCGTTTCCGACGAAAAACTGCACAAAAGATAATGAATTGCAGAGCGCTGTTGAAAAAATCTGCTCTAAATCATTCATTTTTACATAGAGATTACTTAGTTTTGCTACTATCATCATAGATGGCTACCATGGTTTTCACGCACAAGCGTCGTTGGCTTTTTTTTGTTTTTTGGGGACTATTTCCCCTGTTTTGTTATTGCCAGCCGACTCTAGTAATTAATCCGGGTAACAACCAAATTGTGTGTAATGTAAAGGATAGCATAACCCTTGGCGGTACCCCAACTGCTTCGGGTGGCGTTTTTCCTTACAATTATTTATGGACACCCACCATTGGAATGAATGATAACCACCTTTCAAATCCGCGCATAAAAGCCACGAATCCCCTTCAACAATACTATCTTCGTGTTATCGATTCTAATACCCCAAAAGACACTGCAACTGACTCTGTAGTAATATACATAGATTCGGCAAACTATGCGAGCGCCGGCGTAGGTGGAAAAGTCTGTAAAGGTAAACCTGTTACTTTAGGTTCACCTACTAATCCGGTCATTTCGTATGGATATAGATGGATACCCGACAGTGCCTTAAGTTGCGATAGTTGCCCTGCTCCTATTACCGTCCCCCAAGATACGGTTACTTACAAAATGATTGTTATGGATTCTGCAAACGGATGTAAAGATACGTTTGCCGTAAAACTTGATGCATATCTTCCGGAAACCTCGGTTATTTCACCTGTAAATTTGAAAGAGGGAAAAAGTACAAACTTAGAAATAACCGGGGAGAATTTGACCTATCAATGGTATTCTTTTCGTGACACTATCATATTCAATCCCACCAGTGCTACTCCTGAAGTAGAGCCATCAGTAACAACAATGTTCTATGTACTGGCTACTGATAAAAGCGGCTGTCCTGTAACTGACTCCGTGCAAGTAATTGTAGAGTCTGACAGTGACCTTGTGTTTTACAATACATTTACCCCGAACCTTGACGGCATCAATGATACCTGGTACATTGGTAATATCAACTTGTTTCCCAATAACCATTTATATATTTTTAACCGGTATGGAAAAATAGTCTATAATGTTCATGGCTATGACAATCTATGGGATGGCAAATCTGGTGGCGAGGACCTGCCTGCTGCTACCTACTACTATATATTAGAATCGGGCACAGGAAAAAAATATAAAGGGGCCGTCACAATTATTCGAGAATGAACAGAAGAAAAAGTTACTTTCTTGCCTTTTTTACATTTCTTGGTACAATTGCAGATGCCCAGCAACTGCCTATTTTTACCCAATTTACTGCCAACGAACTGCTATTTAACCCTGCTTTTGCCGGTACAAAACGATATCTTGATTTTCGGCTGACCTATAGAGACCAATGGTCGGGATTCCCAGATGCCCCGGTAACAGAAGCTTTTAGTGTAAATTATTCGGGCTTTAAAAACACAGGCATAGCAGCCTACGGGTATGAAGATATTACAGGATTCACCAAAAGAAGTGACTATACACTGTGCTATGCTTACCGTATTCACTTTCCTGACATCTCTCTTGCAGTTGGAATTGCCGGTTCCATGGTTAATTACAGTATTGATGAAAGCCAAATTACTACCAACCAAACCCTTGACCCGGCTATAGACAGAAATTCCAAACCTTCTGTGTGGGCACCTGATGCCAGCGCCGGTGCATATTTATATAATGATCAATGGAGAATTGGCCTCAGCGTGAATAACCTGATTGCATCAACTGAAAGCTTTTATAAGAAATATGGATTTCCCGGCGATACCTCATCGGCCGGTGCATTAAAGTTGCTTGCCCACGTAAATGGCTATCTCAGTTATATATACCTAAGCGCAAACGAGAACTTTATCTGGCAAAACAGCTTATTGGTCAATTATGTACAAGGAGCACCTGTTTACATTGCTTACGATTTGAGGTGCTATATTAAAAACTTAATTATTGCAGGATTTTCTATCAGTTTGAGGAATGATGTATCTATCGAAGCAGGTGTAGAATACCATAACAATCTCCAGATTTGCTATTCTTATGATTATGTAGTGTCTCTGTTAAGCCCCGCAAGTTCAAATGAAATAACCCTGATTTATACTTTCGACAAGCCCGGTTCAAAAGATATGAACAATGTATTTAAGAGAAGAAAATATGGTTACATCTTTTAATGTAGTTTCCCTTTTTCGTAACTTTGCACTTTAATATTTTATTTTATGGCTATTGAAATAACTGACGCAAATTTTAAGGACTTGGTTCTTAATTCTGATAAACCTGTAATGCTTGATTTTTGGGCTGAATGGTGCGGCCCCTGCCGTTTAGTAGGCCCATTTGTAGAAGAGATAGCAAAAGAATATGAAGGCCAGGCTGTGGTAGGTAAAGTGGATGTAGATAACAATCCTGCGGTTTCCATGGAGTTTGGTATTCGGAATATACCCACTATACTTTTCTTTAAAGGTGGAAAAATTGTAGATAAACAAGTAGGAGCAGTACCTAAATCGGTACTGGAAGGCAAATTAAAAGGCCAGCTCTAACTAATTATGAATTATGAGTTATGAATTATAAGCTATCCATGCGACATTCATCATTCATAATTAATAATTAATCATTCATAATTTTAAATGCCTGTTGAGTTAAAACCGGAAGACTTAAAAGAGCTTTCCCATCTTGAGTTGTTGGCAAAACAAGTGGTGGAAGGCTTTATCACCGGGTTGCATAAAAGCCCATTTCATGGTTTTTCTGTAGAGTTTGCCGAACACCGCATTTATAATCCCGGTGAATCTACCCGCCATATTGATTGGAAATTATATGGCAAAACAGACCGCCTTTATGTGAAAAAACATGAAGAAGAAACCAATCTTCGCTGCCAGATTGTAATAGATGATTCTTCTTCCATGTATTTTCCTGAAACCGGGTTAAATAAAATCACCTTTTCCATACAGTGTGCTGCTGCACTTATTGAGTTACTCCGAAGACAACGGGATGCTGTAGGATTAACGGTATTTTCAAACTCTATTGAAACCCATACACCTGCAAAGTCTACTTCCATTCACCAAAAGTTACTCTATTCAGAATTAGAGAAATTATTGATAAAATACAAACAGGAGTCCCGTAAAACCACTTCCACAGTGGAGGCCCTTCACCATGTAGCAGAAAACATTCATAAACGCTCCCTGGTAATTATTTTTAGCGATATGTTTGATTCGGGTCTGGGAAGAGAGGAACAACTTTTTTCTGCCTTGCAGCATTTGCGGCACAACAGGCACGAGGTTATACTATTCCACGTGACTGATAAAGATAAGGAAGAAGAATTTCAGTTTGACAACAGACCATATCGTTTTATAGATATGGAAAGCGGGGAAGAAGTAAAGCTCCACCCATCTGAAGTCCGCAACTCTTATATATCCTCCATGAACAGCTACCGAAAAGAGATCCTGCTCCGATGCAGGCAGTATAGAATAGACTTTATTGAAGCGGATATAAAAAATGGTTTTCGCCAGGTATTAATGCCCTACCTCGTGAAAAGGGTACGTATGCAATAACCCTCTTGTATCCTATGTTAACAACCATTAACATTTTTGGTTTATAGTTATTCTTATGTTTGCACAAAATAAAATTGTATGAATAAATATTTACGCCCCCTTTTCTGCTTGTCAATAGCGGGATTTTTGTCTTTTTCGTTGTTTGCCCAAATGACGCGCAAAACTCCTCCCAAAAATTGGCAGAATGAAAGTATTGAACAAGATAGTGTGTATGGAACCGGGTCTGATAAGGCACTTGAATTATTAAAAGATCATTCTTACACTCCCATTGTTGTAGCAGTGATTGACGGTGGAACCTATATCAACCATCCGGCATTAAAAGAAAACCTATGGACAAACCCCAAGGAAATACCCAACAATAAAATAGATGATGATAAAAATGGATATGTGGATGATGTACATGGTTGGGATTTTATTGGAGGGAAAGACAGCGACATAAAACAGGAAAACCTTGAATTAACACGCCTTTATAGGGACTATAGTAAGAAATATATAAATACTACTCCCGATAAAGTATCGAAGCATGATAAAAAGGATTATGAGCGCTACCTGAAAATTAAAAAGACTTTCGAAACTGCCCTCGATGGATACAAAAAGCAATACGCTAACCTGAAAGGGTTTGTAGATAGTGTGAATATGATTAAAGTCGCATTAGGGAAAAAAGACCTCACACCTACAGATATGGATAACTATCACCCCACCGATACAGGAATGGCAAAAGTGCAGCGAAGGCTTCAACGGAACTTCGCACGGTTTCAGCCATTTTTTAAGGGTATAACAGCAGACAGTATTATCGTCCAGTTTATTAATAAAGCACTTGATTCCTATAGCGCTTTTGTAAAGTACCAGTATAATGTTGATTTCAATCCCCGCTATATAGTGAATGATAATTATACAAATGCCAAGGAGCGTTATTATGGAAACAATGATGTAATTGGCCCCACAGATTTACACGGCACCCATGTAGCAGGAATAATAGGAGGAGCAAGAAGCAATACGCCGGGACAACAAGAAGGTGTTGCCGACCATGTAAAAATTATGGTTGTGAGGGTGGTTCCCGATGGGGATGAACGCGACAAGGATGTTGCCAATGGTATCCGGTATGCTGTTGATAACGGAGCTAAGGTTATCAATATGAGCTTTGGCAAAGGATATTCATACAATAAGAAAACGGTTGACAAGGCAGTAAAATATGCCGAAAAACATGATGTATTATTAGTTCATGCTGCCGGGAATGACCACCAGGACAATGACACTACCGATAATTTCCCGAACCGAAAATTTGAAAACTCAGATAAACAAGCCCATAATTGGATTGAAGTAGGCGCAAGCGATTCAAAGGGTAAACCTGCTTCATTTAGTAATTATGGAAAATCGTCTGTTGATTTTTTTGCCCCCGGTTTAATGGTTTATAGCTCCGTTCCCGACACAGGCTATGCCTATCTTAGCGGTACCAGTATGGCATCTCCCTGTGTTGCGGGAGTTGCAGCCATTATACGCGAATATTTCCCAAAGCTTAGCGCAAAGCAAGTTCGTGAAATATTAATGAAATCAGTTACGCCTGTTTCATTTAAAGTACCTGAGCCCGGACATGCTGACAAAATGGTTACCTATTCTGACTTATGTATTAGCGGTGGAATTGTAAATACTTACAAAGCTGTTCAATTGGCATTGAAAGAAACGGTGAAATAATAAAACAGGAATACTGCAGTTAAATTAGCGAGCAAAATATATTGCCATGAAGAAAATAGTATGTTTATTTCTACCAGTATTAATACCACTTGTAGCACTTACGCAGGTTAATAATCGGGCAGTAAGCCCTACTGAAGCCTTTGCAGAAAGGACAGGAACAGTTTTACAAAAACGTTTTGACAAAATTGGAAAAGTAGGTACATTAACTATCCAGGCAGAATATATAACTGACCTGACAACAGGAGACAAGATGCCCTGTATCCGTTTCGATGTCTCGGGAGCAGATAATCTATCCGGCCACTATGCCATGCTTGATACTAATGAGGTGAATGAACTCATCAGTTTCTTGAAATATATTACTACTAATATTACTCCCCGCCCGCCCATTGGAACAATCGCCGGATAGAGATAAAAATAAGGTGGTGCTGTCAAGCCTCTATTCAAACTTGGGAAACATATATGACCACCGTGCCAATCCTCGTGATGATAAAGGCAATGACCTTCCCAAGCCTGCTAATTTTGAAGAATTATTTGCAAAAGCGGATAGTAACTATGCTAAAGCCCTGGAAATAACACCGGATAATTTTGATGTGCTTTATGTTATGGGTGCACTCTATTTTAACCGCGCAGTTCCAATAACCAAACAAGCAAATGACCTTCCGTTAAATGCAACCGATAAATACAATAAGCTAATGGCACAGGCAAAAGAATGTTTCTTAAAAGCCCAGCCTTACCTGGAAAAAGCAAATAAAATAAAGCCCGACGATGCTGCCAATAACAATGCACTAATGCAGGTATATGCCAATACAGGGCAAAACGATAAGATAGAAGCGCTTAAGGCGAAAACATAGGTTTTGGT
>Ga0206823_1007_pt1 | contig 70043 bp, 55 predicted proteins | sample Alteio_BWOrgCont_81_FD_152868 | JGI IMG/M metagenome (GOLD analysis project Ga0206823, IMG submission 152868) | Enriched cells from forest soil in Barre Woods Harvard Forest LTER site, Petersham, Massachusetts, United States -... | ecosystem: Environmental > Terrestrial > Soil > Temperate forest >...
AATACCATCAGAAGCATAAAAGTATAAGTTATGTCTCACAGGGTAAATTGTCTCAAAAACTTTAACATTCTTAAAATGAGGTTCAAAAAAACTTTTCAAATCTGCTTTTGATTTGAATTCTCTTTCATGATGAGTAAGTCCTATTTGACCATCGGCGGCCTCAACAAGTGTATATCCGGTTAAAATTCCATCTGGCTTGAGTTTCGATTTAATGTTTTTCATTATTCTTTCAATTTCTTCTTCAGTAAAATGTTCAATTGCCGCATCCCAAATAACATTATCGAATTGTCCTTCGGGCATTTCATTGCGAATATCCATTAATCTGAAATCAACATTTTTAGCCTGATTATATTTTTTTGCATGTGAAATGGCATCAATATCAAAATCAACCGAAATGATTTTATTTGTTCTGATGGAATAGAAATGATACGAGTTAAAACCGTCACCACAACATAGTTCTAAAACGTTGGCACTTTGTTTTATTGCAAGAAGCCCAAACACACCCCGTTCTACCCATAAAGGATTTTGCTTGGTTCTGAACCAATAAAACTGGTCAGAAAAGTGATCAAACCATTCCGGTTGCGGAGCAGTAGTCCATTCATAATTCATTTGAACAGAATGGAAATAGGAAGCAGCCCGTCTGGAGAATAAGGATAGTGCTTTTAAATATTTCAGAACAGTTTTTTTACCTAAAAATTTTGTTAATGTAATTAATAATTTTCTTTTTCTCATTGCAATTTAATATCAGTTGTAGCTTGAAAGAATTCAAAAGTAATTAAAAATTGCTCCCCACAACCTGAGTCTTGTCCAAAGATATTTTAAACTATCTAAAACAAAAAACATTAACTTTGAGATAGCTTGTAACACTTACAATATAGTAGTTTTAATTGAAAATTCGAATTAAAAGTTTCAATCGCTTCCTTTGTTTATTCTTGAAAGAGTGTCTATTTTTTCCTTGGGGTTTATGAAACTGTTAAACAGAATCATTTTGGAAAAATTCGAAAAAAGGTCAGTGAAAACCTATCTTGTTTTAGGATAAACTCAGTAAATAGGGAATCTATTTTGTTGGTTCAAATGCTCTCTTCGCTTATGGATGAGTAAAATATAACTACAGTGATAAATATTTAAAGCATATATTAGATTCTGGATATACAAATACGCTGAGTGTACTGTGTAAATGTTTAATAGGGGCATAAATAGGTAATTATGAAAATCGTTATCATTTCTGAATGGTTTTCAGAAAATATGGGGTACGCAGAGAATTATTTGCCAAAAGCATTAGGGAAATTAGGGCATGAGGTTCACCTAATAACGAGTGATTTGCAAATTTATGGAACTTCAAAAGAGTATAATAGAATTTACGAAAAATATCTGGGTCCTGCCCAGGTACCTCAAGGGGTATTTTCCAAAGTGAATTTTACTCTTCACAGGAATGCTCATAGCATAGATAAGGGAATTAAAATTTTGGGATTAGAAAAAAAACTTAAAGAAATTCAACCTGACATCGTTTATTGTTTTGGAATTGACGATTGGATTACAAATGAAATTGTAAAGCTTAAAAACAAATTTAGTTATAAAGTATTCTGTGAGAGTAGGATACATAAATCCATTTTTACACCTCCCAATACTTTTTCTCAAAAAATTAGGCAATGGAGGGTTATATTGAACGGTAGAAAATTAGCCAAAAAGATTGATAAGTATTATCCCGTAGCACCGGATGTTATGGAAGTGATCACTAAGTATTTTGGCGTTCCAAATGAGAAATGTGAATTGTCTTCTTTGGCGGTGGAAACGGATATTTTTCATCCTCTTTTGAATGCCTCTGAAATTGAAAAATTTCGGAATAAATTAGGGTATTCAGATGATGATATAGTATGTTTATATACGGGTCGTTTTACTGATTCAAAAGGACCTTTGATTCTGGCCAAGGCGATTAATCATTTGCAAAACAATGGTCATGCAAGGTTTAAGGGTTTATTTGTCGGTCAGGGCGATGACAACTGTGTGTTTTTAATAAAGAATTCAAAGGGATGCCAGATTCATTCTTTTGTTGGTGCTGAACAGCTTGCTAAATTTTATCAGTCTTTCGATATTGGAGTTTGGCCATTAGAGGAGTCTACAAGCCAGCTGGATGCTGTTGCTTGTGGAATGCCAGTCATCGTGAATAACACAGTGGAGGACAAACTGAGATTTGAAGGCAATGGATTACAATTTAAGAAAAATGATTTTATAGATTTAGCTGAAAAGATTCTTTCTATTCAGGAGAAACAAAAGAGAATTAAAATGGGATTAATGGGGTCAGAAAAAATAAAAAACCATTTGTCATGGGACCATTTGGCAAAACGTAGATTACTGGATTTTGCAAAAACAATACAAGCATAATTGAAAAGGAGTATTTTAAAAAATTTCGTCCCCCCGGTTATTTTCACATTAATGAGAAATTTGGGAATTCTTCAGATGCCTCAAAGTATGTGGTCGGGGGATTATTCCTCCTGGGAAAAAGCCAAATCACTTTGCTCTGGATATGAGAGTCAGATGATATTAGAAAAATGCAAGAATGCATTAATGAAAGTGAAGAGGGGTGAAGCTGCTTATGAGCGGGACAGTGTATTGTTTGATGAAATACAAAATAATTGGCCACTTTTAGCTGGTCTGTTTAGAGCAGCGAATGAAAATGAGGGTAAATTATGTGTACTTGATTTTGGGGGCAGCCTGGGTAGTGTATTTTATCAAAACAAAGAATTTCTTGAGTCACTTAAAAGTATCCAATGGTGTATTGTTGAGCAGGTAAATTTTGTTGACCTTGGTAAAATATATTTTGAGGATGAACGGTTAAAATTTTATAAAACCATTGATGAGTGTTTAAAAAAACATAATCCCAACGTTTTACTTTTAAGTTCTGTAATTCCCTACCTTGAAAAACCATACGAATGGATAATGAAATTTTCCAACTTGAAAATTCCTTATATAATTGTTGATAGAACTCCGTTTATTGAAATGGAAAGGGATATATTGACAATCCAGAAGGTGCCTGAAAGTATTTATAAAGCTAGCTACCCGGCCTGGTTTTTTAATTTAAATAAAATCGAGAAGCAATTTGTAAATTATGATCTTTTAGGAGTATTTGACAGCTTCGTTGGTGGAGAAATGGTGCTAAATAATTTATACAAATGCAGTTGGAAAGGTTTGCTGCTTAAATTAAAGACGAATTAGCAATGCGACTTAATTTTTGCACGCTTTTCAATTCTAATTATCTGACCCGTGGACTGGCGATGTATGAATCTCTGGTAAAACACAGCAGGGATTTTCATCTTTATATTTTTGCTTTTGATGCAAAAACCCATGAAATTATTCTCAAATTGAATCTGTCACATACAACGGTTATTCCCCTTGATAAGTTTGAGGACGAAGCCTTATTGAAAGTTAAACCAACACGGACTCAGACAGAATACTGCTGGACCTGCACGCCATCTGTGATTCGTTATTCAATAGAGACCTATCATCTGGACAGTTGTACTTACCTCGATGCAGATTTGTTTTTCTTTAGTGATCCGAAAGTTCTTATTGAAGAAATGGGATCGGATTCTGTTTTGATTACAGAACACAGGTATACTCAGGAATATGACATATCTGCAAGCAGCGGAAAATATTGCGTTCAATTTATGACATTTAAAAGTGATGAAAGAGGGATGAAAGTCTTAAACTGGTGGAGAGATTCTTGCATTGAATGGTGTTTTGCCAGACAGGAGGATGGTAAAAATGGAGACCAAAAGTATTTAGATGATTGGACAACCCGTTTTGAAGGAATTCATGAATTACAGCATATTGGTGGAGGAGTTGCTATCTGGAACCTTCAGCAATATAAATTCACTAAAAAGGAGGATCGCTTGTTTCTAAAGCAGCCTGATGCTAAAGAATTTGTTGAATTGGTTTTTTTTCATTTTCAGTCACTTGCTTTTTATTCAGAAGGGATTGTGAAACTTGCGCCGGCGTATGCTTATAGAATTCCTAAAAAAGTGATTATGGATATTTATGTTCCCTATATCTCAAGGTTGATGGAACTAAAAAATGAAATTGGGAAAATAGATTCATCATTTGATCCTAATGGTAGTAATATAGAAATTTCTAAACATCGTCCCCGGACCTGGAAATACCTGTTTTATCACTATAAGCAATTCCTGTTTTCATTGAATTTTAAAAAAATGCTGAATGCTATTAAAGAATCTGAAAGCTATCATTATTATTATTTGAAGGAAGGGCCAATTAAACCAGGTAAATCATGGATCAATTGAGTAGAACACTTTTATGATGGGTAGAAGCAATTAATTTTTGGATAATACAAAGTCATTTAAAATAAGATAATCAAGTCCATTGTCAAAAAAACACCGGATAGCCTCCCTTGGATGATTGATCATAGGTTCTCCCATGACATTTAAGGAGGTATTAAGTACCAGGTATTCACCCGTAATTTTACCAAATTCATTTATCAGATTCCAATACCTTTCATTGTGTTCCTTTTTTACGGTCTGAGGACGGAGCGTATTGTCAGCATGAACAACGGCTGGAATTTTACTCCTTTTTTCAGGCTTACAGGTGAAGGAAGTAATCATAAAAAATTCATTTCGACAATTTTCAAGATAATCTTCTCTTTTTTCCCAAAGCATTGAAGGACAAAAAGGACGAAATCCTTCTCTGAATTTCACTTTGGCATTTATGATATCTTTGTTTTTTGAATTATTTGCACTCATCAGAATGGATCGGTTACCCAAAGCACGTGGTCCGCTTTCCATTCTACCCTGAAACCAGGCCACTATTTTATTTTCTGAAAGTAATTTAGCAGCAAAAAGTGGAGCATTCTCAACTTTTATGTATTTTAAATTTCTTGCAATTAATATATTTTCAATCTCATCGTTAGTGTATTCTGGTCCTAGATACAAATGTTCCATTAAATGAACAGGAGCATCTGGTTTTTCTTCGTAAAATGCATGAAGAGCGGCACCAACAGCAAGGCCGGCATCTGCCGGATTGCCATAGATGTTGTGTAATTTAACTTTCCCTGTTTCCCAGATGCGTTGGTTGAGCTTCACGTTTAGAAAGATACCCCCGGAACAACTAAGATTTGGTGTTTTCTCTTTTTCCAACCATGGAAAAATTAAATTAAAACATTGTTCTTCAAGCACACGTTGTGCTTCAGCGGCAATGTCCTCACGTCCGTATTTATCAATCAATTTCTTTATTTCATTAGCATCAGTGAAATGATATTGGTTATAGCCATTTTGGTTGTATACAAATAATTCTCCATAGTGATGAGGTTCAATTAATTCTCCATTCTTGAATACCGGATGGAATGAATTCAATATTCCATTTAATTTTCCTTTTGTCCCATAAGGATCAAGACCCATTGTTTTTCCTTCACCATCCCCATGCATCCAACCAATAGCTTCAGTGACATTACTGTAAAACCATCCTAAAGAAGCGTCATACCCAAATTGTTTCAGACACGTTAGTTTTCCATTTTCTCCACGCCATATGCAGATAGAAGACTTATCTCCATGACCATCCATCGTAATAACTAATTGTTTTTCTTTGGTTCCGCTGGTATAATAAGCAGAAGCTGCGTGAGAACGATGATGCTCAACATGCACAATTTTAGTATGCGGAAGAAGTTTTAGTTTTTTTACATAAAGTGGTAATTCTCTATTCCAAATAATTCGGGTACTTTCTTTTTTATTTTTTTTAATGATTTTTTTAAGAGTGTTTTTGAGAATGAAAGATGGATTAGCTTGCTCCTTATAGAGCCCATCAAATATCATTTTGAGTGGTTCGACTCTGTTTTCACTGGGAATAGCAATAATATCAATATCGTTGATTGTCAGATTATTTGATCGAAGGCAATAGTCAATAGACTGAAATGGCAGGTCAGGTGAGTGTTTGATCCTGTTAAAACGCTCTTCTGCAACATCGGCAACTATTTTGCCATTTATAATAAGAGCTGCACTGCTGTCATGGCCTGCATGAACACCCAATATATTCATAACATCAATTGTTATTGCTTTGGGCAAATATACTATAATATGGAGCAAATAAAGCTTTTTTACTATTTACACGAATGACTTTCAGTTCCAAGAACACAATCTTTATGGAAATGAGCGGGGTGAAACTGTAAAATTGCTTTTCTTTCTACTTAGAAGAAATACAAAGAATTTAGTTGAGTTAAAAAATGGCAGGATAGGGATATAGGAATGGAGGATGGATTTAAATAGCCAAACATAAAATACTAAAAATAACCTTTATTTTCCATAATTTATATACATTCGCTGGTTAAAGAGAATCTGGTTGAATGGCACATCTCATTGATTTAAAAACACATACAGATAAACGAGGGAATCTAACGGTTATTGAAAAAGTAGTGCCATTTGATATCAGGCGGATTTTTTACATCTATGGTGTGAATGATTCAAAAAGAGGTGGTCATCGCCATAAGAAAACAATTCAGGCTGCCATTTGCCTACAGGGAAGTTGTAGCATTTATAGTGCGGATGGAAAAAATGAAGAAGTTTTCCTTTTAAATTCCCCTTCAAAATGTCTCATTCTTGAACCGAATGACTGGCATACAATGGATGATTTTACACCGAATGCAATTTTAATGATTCTGGCATCAGAATATTTTGATGAAAATGATTACATTTTTGAACCCTATGCAACTCTTGAATAAACTAAGATTGATCAGATCAGTTTTAAAGCCTGGATTACTGAAAGGGTATGCCAGTAAAATGCTGGAGGAAAAGTTGAATAAGGAAGGTAAGGAGATTTTTATTTCAGCTGATTACCAGGTTATCGATTCGGTTTTTGAAAAAAATAACCGATTGTTTGGCCCCGGCAAAATTGCCCACAGCCATTTGGGATCCTTTACCTACTTGCAGTCTAATACAAATATTGCCCATTGTAAGATGGGCAGGTATTGTTCAGTAGGACCTAATACACTTATTGCGAATGGCATCCATCCTACTGATTTTATTTCAAGCCACCCTCTCTTTTATTCAGAATTTCCTTTTTGGCCGGAGGCTGGTTTTTCGAATGAAAAGATAATAGAGCAGCACAAAGAGGTCATTATTGGTCACGACGTATGGATCGGGGCGAATTGTTACCTGAATGATGGTCTGACAATCGGCACAGGAAGTATCATTGCTGCGGGTTCCATTGTGGTGAAAGATGTGCCTCCCTACGCTATCGTCGGAGGCGTTCCTGCAAAAGTAATTCGCTTTCGTTTTAGCGAAAGCGTCATTTCTAAATTAATGGAAAGTAAATGGTGGGAATTAGATTTAACCCAATTGAAAAAGGTTGAATCTTTTTTTAAAAAACCATTAAATGAATTAGATGCTGATCTGTTTTTGAAAACCTTAAACAGGCAATCCACCGAATGATTACTACCGAATAATTGGATCAAATACAGATGAAACGAATCGGTCTTTTTTTTGACAGATCCTATGTAGATGCACATAGTTGCTTTACTGAACTTGCAAAACAACTGTCTTTAAATGGTTATTTGGTAGATGTTTACCATATCCCGAATCCGTATAACCCTCCACCCGTTTTTTTTGATCCAAATATCAGAGTTCTGACTTTTCCCAGGTCAAAAATAGAGAAATTGCATTTCTGGGCCAATTTGATTTCCTCAGTTAATTATAAATACATCGCTGTAATTGGAACACCCTATGAAGGTATTTTTCTTGCATATCAAATTTCATGGCTATTTCGTATTCCTTATTTTTATCTGGCGGATGAGATTTTCGATCCTTTAACCGGTCGTCATTCAATACCTGAAAGAATTAGGAAAAGGGGAGCCAGGATCAACAAAAATGCCACTGCCTCGATTGCGTTAGGAGCAGAAAGGTACGATCAGCAAGCCAGAATTAATGGCTTGCTGGAAAACCACAGGCGTTTTATTATCCCCAATGCACCTTCAGGTAGTCCTTTGAAACTGAGAAGTCATTATTTCAGGGATTTGTTCGCTATTTCGGATAGTAAACCCATTGTTGTTTTTATTGGAACCCTAAGCTGGAACTTGGCATCCGGATTATTCGAACTTTCCAAGTCATTTACCAACAAACCTTATCATCTTGTTTTTCATACAAGAACAAAAGGCCTGATGGGCAATGAGTTACATCCCTTTGTACATATATCCGATATCCCAATCCCCTCCACGATGTTGAATTACGTTTTATCATCAGCCGACATAGGTCTGGTTTTATATGATAAAGACAGCAAAGTTGAAGCAGAAAATGCTTTAACAGGTGGGAAAATAGGGAACTACTTAAAAAATAATCTGCCCTTAATAGCCGGAAATGTAGAAGGTTTAAAATTTGTAGAAGAAAAGGGGATAGGAGTTTATTTAGATAACATCAATAACCTCGATTCCGCAGTCAATAAAATAATTACCAATAAAAATCAGTACGAAAGAAATATTGCGCAGGTTTATAAAAAAACTTTTGATTATTCCCTCCATTTTGCTGAATTTATGAGTTACCTGAAGGTGGTTACTGAGTAACCAGTTACATTTTTGAGATAGGATTGGTTTGATATACCTTTTCGCACAATAATGATAATATTTAGTAATTTGCATGTCGATGAATAAACCTTGTTTAATTAATTTAAATTCAATTGGCGACCGGAGCCTGGGTTATATTACTGTATTACAACATCCTGAAACCATTTCTTTTGAAATTAAAAGAGTTTATTGGACCTATTACACCCCAAACGAAGTCATCCGTGGCAACCATGCCCATAGGGCATTGCACCAGGTTATTGTGGCCACATCCGGAACAATAAATTTTGAATTGGAAAACGTTAATGGGGGAAAATACAATTTCAAATTAGATAATCCTGGTGTCGCTTTATACATCCCGCCCCTTCATTGGCGAACAATACAATTCTCGCACAATGCGGTGCTGCTATGTATGGCTTCAAATGAGTACGATCAGGACGATTATATCAGGGATTACGGTTATTTCAAAAACCTCCTTCAGTAGATAAATTTATTTTTTTTCCAACAAATAAATACCCATCTCGAAATACTTTAGCATTACTATTATAGGGTGTCTTATCGTATTTACTTACATCCCTTTCATCAAAACTTTGTTTGTTCAATAAAGAATTTATTTAGGATGATTCAGTAAATTCTGTGGAATGAATTTCGCTACAAAATTCTTCCCGATAGCAACATCAGCGAGTCGATAAAGTTACAATTGGAAAACAAAGTGAAAGCTTACTCATGTAAGATGCGGATGCATTTTTTCTTGCGATGCTTTAATAATTGATGTTATTTTAAAAATAAATTAACCATTACTCCATTGCTTTGGAGATCAACTAAAACTAAAAAACATGAAACACTTCAACACGCTTAAAAAAGGGACTATTACAATCGTCGCAATGGCTATTTATTCTTTCTCAGCAAAGGCACAATTAGCTAATCCTACTGGCACTATCGGATTAACTGCTGTTAATGGATCATTAACCACGGGTCTGCGAAGTGATGGTGCTCCACCTTTAAGCCAGGCCATTGTCCCTACTTGGACAGGCATTCACACCTTTAACAATGGCACTTATTCAGCGCTATTTACGGGTGGAAGTGTTGGTATTGGCACATCAACTCCTACAACGTTGCTACAGGTCGGTGGTTCTGTATTTTTTAAAAATGCACCAACGGCAGGAATGGATGGGTTTCTATATGTAAATGGAACCTTACCAAATTCAAGTAATGCATTTGGAGATTGGTGTGGTATTTACAATAATGTATCCGTGCCATCTGGTGCAAATTTTAACTATTCAGGATTCTATTCCAATTTAGGTGATAATAGTACCGGTGGCGCTCATGAATTTGAAGCTATAACCAGTATCTGTCGAGCAATATGCACAGAAACAACATATCGATATAGGTTTTCCAATAATTCTGATCCTCATGCTTCAACTGGAACTCAAAGCTTATCTATAGGGGCTTCCACTACAGGTGTTAATTTCGGAACATACAACGGGGCTTGGAATTCAGCCTTTGCAAATGTAGGTTCAGCAGATGTTGCAATAACAGATAATTCATCAACTAATGGGGCTAATGTAGGTGTAATTGGGGTTGCCTTAAATGGATCAAGCGGCACTCAAAATGCCGGATATTTTGCACTTTCAACTTCTGACCCTTCTTATGAATCTGCTGCTTTATTGGCAGACAATGGTTCAACTACCTCACCTATATTCAGGGCGAGAGTTGCCGGAACAACGAAGGATGTGATCGATGCAAGCGGTAATCTTGGAATAGGAACTACCTCTCCAGGTCAACTTGTAGAAATAAAAAGCGGAAATCTATTACTTTCAAACGCTGGAACTGCGGGACAATTGCAGTTTCAGGGAACTAGCTCTGGGATTTCAACATTCAAAGCTGGGGCACAGGGATCAACAAACATAAATTACGTTTTACCAACAGCACAAGGTGCAGCTAGTACCTTTTTGTCCAAAATGATGGTAGTGGTAATTTATCTTGGACTTCAGGCCCTGTTGGACCGACAGGCCCAACAGGTAGTGCTGGAAGTTCCGGATGGTTATTGACTGGAAATTCAGGAACTACCCCAGGTACAGATTTTGTTGGAACGACTGATGCTACGAATTTGGTCTTTAAGGTTAATAGCATTGTTTCAGGATTTTTGGACCAAACATATGGAAATACTCTTTGGGGTTATCAAAGCGGAAATATAACAATGACTGGTGTTGAAAATACAGGAATTGGAATGAATGCCCTTTCTTCCAATACAACTGGTGACTATAATACTGCCGTTGGTCTGAATACTCTTACTTATAATTCTACAGGAAATTATAATACAGCCAGTGGAGCTCAGGCACTTGCTGGGGTTTTATTTTCAGGAACCGGTAATACTGCTACTGGTTCTTACTCTCTTTCAGGAAATTCTACGGGAAACTATAACACAGCAACAGGATATGCTGCACTCAATGTTAATAGCACTGGCGAGTATAATACTGCCACTGGAAACTACGCGTTATATGCAAATACAAGTGGAAGAGATAATATTGCTAATGGAAATACTGCATTATATAAAAATACGAGTGGAATTCAGAACACTGCGATTGGAGATTCTACATTATTAGCGAGTACTACTGGAAATGAGAATACCGCGGTCGGAATGAATGCTGGGGGAACTATTACTACTGGTTCAAATAATACACTTATTGGTTACGCGACTGATGTTGCTCCTGCTTGTTCCACCTTAACTAACATGACTGCACTTGGGTTTGGCGCTGTTGCAACGACAGCAAATTATGTGGCCATTGGAAACACTACTGTGGGCACTATTGCTGGTCAAGTTGGTTTCACAACATATTCTGATGGTCGTTTCAAGATAAACGTAAAAGAGAATGTAAGTGGCCTAACGTTCATTAAAAAACTACGTCCGGTTACTTATAATTTGGATACAAAATCCCTCGACAATTTTATTATTCAAAACATGCCAGACAGCGTTAAAATTAGGCATCAACAAGGCATGGATTTTGTTACCTCGACAGGGGTTCTTCATTCAGGTTTTATTGCACAAGAAGTTGAAAAGGCGGGCAGTGATGTAGGTTTTAAATCTTCAATAGTTCATGCTCCTGCAAATAATACGGATCCTTATGGAGTCAATTATGCAGAGATAGTGGTTCCCTTAGTTAAGGCAGTCCAGGAACAGCAAACAATGATCGACAGCTTGATCACCCTGACAAATGCCCTTCAAAACCAAATTAATTCTTGCTGTAATAATGCACAGCAAGGAATGAGAACAAGGAGTAATAGCGGAAATAATACAATCGGATCGGATTTAAATTCAATTGATAACGGTTTATCGTCCAGCACAGCAGCAGCCATTCTTTACCAGAATACCCCGAATCCTTTTAACCAGCAAACAGGCATTGCTTATTTTATTCCTACTACTTCTCAAAGCGCAAGCATTATGGTGTTTGATTTGCAGGGTAAGCTTGTTCTGACATTGCCGGTAACTAATTACGGGAGTGGTTCAACGATAATAAACGGAAACTCTTTGACACCAGGAATGTTTGTTTATTCATTGCTAGTAAATGGGAACGTAATTGACACAAAGAGAATGATTTTAACCCAATAATCGCATAGAGTTTAATAGATTTGCATAGTAAAAGCCACTATAATTAGTGGTTTTTACTATTTGATGACCATTATTGAAGCTTGCTCATATGATAAGGCGTCATCAGGAAAACCGAATCTGTTAATCCAGTTATGTCCAATTATGCTACAGCTTCAGGATGAAAAATCTAAATTTTCTTTTTTCCAACACATAAACACTCATCTCGAAATACCGCATCCGATAATTTTGACATAAAAAATTTTGAAGTTAAAATAATAAATTAACGACCCATATTTACAACCCTTTCATTTGAAGATATTTTTCACATATTCTCAAATACAGGTAACGAATTATTCCTGCATGTTTTAGAAAGACCTTTTCATACAATTTTCTCTTTTCCAGGGGGATTCCCTTATACAATATCGCTTTAAAAAGATGGAAGTTAACATAGTTTGCTATTTTATGAATCGACTCCGGATACCTGGAAACAGAAATGGCATAAAGAATTTGATACTCTTCCAATGATTCATAAAAAGGTTTTATTTTCCGTGTAATATTATTCGAATGGATTCGATAGCGTCCGAGGACATCATCTAAAAAAGCAAGTTCCCCATAGGGAGCAGATAAATAGTTCAGCATACCGTGAAGCATTTCATTTGTGTACGTCAACCGGTAATCATATAGGTTACACATGTAATATTCTGAACGGGCAAAAGTGGACGAAGGGCAAAGTTTAACCTCTTTTTTTCTAAATAACCAATTCGTGAAAAAGAGATTTTCTTCTATGTTTTTAGGATAAGAATTTCTTTCAGTAAAATTGTAAAGTTTCCTGCCCGTTTCAGTGTCAAATACTTCTACATCGTGATAACAAAGTTGCACCTGAGAATGACGGATCATAAATTCAGATTGTATGCGAAGTTTTTTCGGCAGCATTAAATCATCCCCGCCAAGAATGGCAATGTATTCTCCGGTAACATAGGGAAAGGCCTGGTTGAAGTTCTTTGAAATTCCCCCATTATTAGCAGCCAATACCGGAATAACCCTGCGATCCTTTTCCGAAAAAGCTTTAATAATTTCCTGGGACCCATCTGTTGAACCATCGTCCGCGACAATAATTTCCAAGTCATCAACATCCTGATTTCTGACACTTTCAATGGTATCTGAAATAAATGCATGCTGATTGTAAGTGATAATAATTACACTGATCTTATTCTTAATAAACTTAGTTTCCCTCACTTTTCGAACCGGTTTTTTTAAGTTTCTTGCCCGATTTATCTACCCACCCTTTTATTTTGGCGGGATTTCCATAAACCAAAGCATAATCAGGTACATTTCTGGTCACGACTGATCCCATTCCAACCATGGCGTATTTCCCGATGGTAACTCCGGCTAAAATGGTGGAGTTGGCTCCTACAGTGGCGCCTTTTTTGACTAAAATTTTCTCAAGCTTAAAACCTGAATTTTTACTTCTGGGCCATACATCATTGGTAAAAGCCACATTGGGTCCAAGCATCACATTATCTCCTAATGTTACCCCCTTCCAAATAGAAATACCGCATTTGACGGTTACGTTATTTCCGATTTTTACACCACTTTCAATGAAACAGTGATCACAGATATTGCAGTTTGTTCCAATATCAACATCATGTAAAATATGAACAAAAGCCCATATTTTAGTGCCCTTTCCTATTTTGGAACTTTCTACCAAAGAAGCCGGATGTTTAAAGTAATTAGTTGAACTCTTCATATTAGCAAATATACTATAAGGCACTTAAATCAAAGTCAATTATTCTATATCTTCGTTGCTTTATGAAAATTCCTTTTCTGGATATAAATCGTGCCCATTTCAAAATTAATGAGCAGTTAATGGGTTCATTCAATAAAACCTTAAGCGTAGGTCAATTTATTTTAGGACCAAACGTAACTGAATTCGAAAAAAACTATTCTTTATTTAACAATGTCAGGTTCACTGTCGGTACTGGAAATGGCTTGGACGCGCTGATCATAGCGCTAAAATCCCTTGGAGTAGGACCAGGGGATGAAGTAATCATTCCTTCGAATACCTACATTGCAACAGCCCTTGCAGTCTCAGCTGTTGGGGCCAGGATCGTATTTTGTGAACCAGATACCAAAACATATAATATTGATATAAATAAAATAGAAAAATTAATCACCAATCACACAAAAGTTATTTTACCGGTACATTTATATGGACAGGCATGTGAAATGGAAGAATTAATGAAACTGACCGCTCATTTTAACCTGTTTGTGGTGGAAGACAATGCCCAGGCTCAGGGTGCGGAATACAATCAGAAAAAAACCGGATCTTTTGGGCATATAAATGCGACAAGTTTTTATCCGGGTAAGAATCTGGGAGCTCTTGGAGATGGCGGAGCCATTACCACCAACTCAGAAGAATTAAGCAATTTTACCCGTAGATTCAGAAATTATGGATCCGAAATTAAATATTTGAACCAATTGAAAGGGATGAACTCACGATTGGATGAATTGCAGGCCGGATTGTTGAATATAAAGCTTAATTACCTGGATGATTGGAACAAGGAAAGAAGGGTGCATGCGGAGGCTTATACCAAGCGCCTTGGTAATATAGAACAGCTTGTTTTACCAGTGGTTGCGGCAAAATCATCCCATGTTTACCATGTTTATGTCATCAGAACTAAAAATAGAACCCAGTTGCAAAATTACCTTGCTCAGTGCAATATTGGTACATTGATTCACTATCCCGTACCAATTCATTTGCAGAAAGCGTACTCAGAATTGAATTTTCAAAAGGGTTCCTTTCCAATTGCAGAAGAACTTTCTGAAACCATGCTAAGCCTTCCCTTGTTTCCGGGATTAACGGCTGAGGAAATTGATTATGTATGTTCCTGTATCGAAAAATTCTTCAGATCAAATGCTTGAACGATTGTCAGGTTTTCTTAAGAAGCTTAAGTTTAAATTTTTCGGTGGATATGACTCCGCAGCGTATTGGAAGGGCCGCCACCGGCAATATGGTTTTGACATTCGGGGTGTGGGAAACAAAGCGCTTTCCATTGAAGAAAACGCTGCTCAATATGAGCAGGCATCAAAGGTGTTTTATGAATTATGTAAAGGGGAAAGCATTGATTTTTCAAAAGCAAAAATTCTGGACATCGGATGCGGAATTGGGTACTATACAGCTATTTTTAAAAACCAGGGAACAAGGAATTACCTTGGACTGGATATTACGGATGAGCTGTTTCCTGAATTAAAGAAAAAATACCCGGATTTTACATTTGCCAAGCACGACGTAACTGAAAAAGCCATTGAGGGTAAGTACGATCTTGTCATTATGATTGACGTCACGCAGCACATCACAGAGGAACAAAAATTTAAAAAAGCCATGAAGCATATCCGCGAAGCACTATCCGATAAAGGCATATTTATAGTTACTTCCTGGTTAGATGAAACAAAAGTGAATAGTTATTATGAGAAATCAAGATCAATGGATAGCTACATAACCTGTTTCCCTGGTTTTTATTTTAGCAAACCGCTTGAATTCAGGGATAAATTTATTTTTACGATGCATAGAAAATGAATTCATTCAGGAAATGATGTCACGCACAAGTTGTACGATTCTGATCTTAACTTACAAAGGAGTCCATCACCTTGGATATTTACTTCCAACTGTAAGAAAAGCCATTCAAAGTACATCAAAAGAATATAAGATAAATGTATTGATTGTTGACAATGGCAATGATATACCTACTCAGCAATATGTAATAAATAATTTTCCCGATTTTCAATTTGAGTTTTCTCCTGTCAATGATTATTTATTTTCATTGAATCCATTTGTTAAAAAGATCCAGGATGAGTTCGTATTCATTTTGAATGATGACATGAAAATGGCTCCCGATGTTTTGAACAACACCTTGGATATCATTTCATCGGATAAATCATTGTTTGCAGTAACATGCAACATCAAAGATTGGGAAGGCCTTACACAAACTTCCGGGATCAGAACAATTGAATTAAGGAAAGGCTGGTTTCAGTTAAAGGAGGAATTTCCGGTAAAAAGAGGAATTTATTATACATTATTTGCTGGCGGAGGTGCAGCAGTCATGAGAACGGAAATGTTTAATAAATTAAAGGGCTTTGATGTTTTATTCCGGCCGGCATACTGTGAAGATGGTGATTTATCATTAAGGGCCTGGAGTCATAATTGGCCTATTGTATTCAATTCAGAAGCAATCCTTTATCACCGGATTTCTGCTACCATTAAAGATCAGTTGAAATCAGATAAGTTGGAGCAATTGATCTCATCTCAAAAAATAATCATGTGTATTCGAAACATACACTACCAAAATTTTTTGCTTAAATTCATTTTTTGTTTGCCTTATCGGGTTATTATCAGCTCCCGTATTAATAAAAATACGCGGAAAGGATTGTTAAAATCGTTAAAGAAATTACCTTTTGCAATTTGGAAAAATTTAAACGAATCCAGGAATCAGTTGTCGTTCAATGAAATTCAGGAAATGATTGGGAAATCGTATCATTTTTCAAAATTTAAGTAAATACAGGTTTTACTTTAAAGAACGTTTTGAAAACGTATAAAAGAAGAATCATTACAACCATTGATTTGATAAATTGATTAAAGACACCGGTAAAATCGTCTTCCGCTTTAATTACGTAAAAGAAAATAAAAGGGAGCCACAAAAGATATTCCTTAAAGCGCTGGGACCTGTTTAAAAAAATCGTATACACGAGGTTAAAAAATAAACCATAAATAAACATAAATAAAAACCCTCCGTTTTCTCCATAGTTTGCGTAAGCTTCCCCGACAATTCCAAGGTTCATACTTGCCCCGTTTAATTTTAACCCGGTAAATCGCTCAAAATTTTTAAAACCACCGGAGGTAGCTTTATTTTCTGCCACTATTCTGGGCAAAAGAGCGGAATAGATTCCTTCCCGGATTGTTTCCCCATGGGCGAAGGGTTCATATTTGGGTACCACATACATAATTCTGGAAATGATCCATCCCTGGTTGATCCGGTCCACAAAATTTTGATTATTATCTGATTCTATGTTTAGCGAGGAATTATTTTCTGTTAGCTGATTTCCGACCAATTGCATTAATTTATTGGAGTTCTTTTGAGTTCTTGATTGAGTGGAAGCAAGGTTGGTAATTTGGTCTGGTGCATCGGCCCAGACAATTTCGCGGAAATCACTCTTAACCGTATTAATGGTAAAAATCAACAAGGATAGGAAGAGGAGAGAAATAATCTTGAATGCAAAAGATGATTTGTTAATAAAGGTGATCATAATCAGCGTGAATCCTCCCCAGATAAACAGCTCATGAAAAACGGCGGAGTTGGTAGAGTTGACTATGATGGGTAAAAAAGCAGCAACAAGATAGAGATACTTATACCTGTTGTTTGACTTTAAAATATAATAGGCTCCGATTACCGATGCATGGGATAACAAAATGAAAAAGTACTGCAGGTTAAATGAGACAAAAGGAATCGAGAAAAACGCTGCAAAACCAAGAACCAACAATGTTCTTCCTCTTTGAAAAAAATACGCGGGATTCTCTTCCGTTATTTCTTCGGATATTTTTCTACGGATGGGTAAAAAAAGGCCGATAATCAGGAAAAAAGTGGCAGGCACAATAAAATCCATATAACTGTTTTCATCGATGGACATATAGTAAAATTCACTGCTTTTGAAGAAGTGATAAGATAAAATAGGGCCAATTACCCATTGCAACAAGGCGATTACAATAATAAGTTCTCTGACCGGTACACTTTTTCCAAGTTTGTAAAAAAAACTCAGGCAGAAAAACAGGAACAAAGCACTGCCGATAACGGAAAGTAAAGCCAGGTCGGGTTGATAAATCCTCAGTAAAAATGCCGCCCCAAGGGAAAAAAACATCCTGAAAAAAAAGGTGGCCTGGCTTTCGGTAGAAATCATTCAACTTGTCTCAAAAAGAGTTTAACTGCGCTTGCATTCTGCTCATACGAATATATCTCATTTTTTTCTTTTATGTTCTGTGGGAATTCGGTCTTATTTTTTATTTTTTCGATCAGGAGGAGCATCTTGTTTTCAAGCTCAGTTATGTTTCCCAGCGGGTAAGTACAGCCCGTTTTACCGTTTACAATTAAATCAGCTGATACTCCACAGGCATCGCTTACAATAGCAGGGATGCCTAAACTAAAGCATTCATTGACAACCAATCCCCATGTTTCTCCGTAATCACTGCAGAGGAGGAGTATATCAGCCTTAGCTGCAATCAGTTTGAGTTCTTCCTGATTTTTAAATCCCAGGAATTGAATGCCGGGATGATTTTCAGCCCGGCTGATGCATGAATCCAGAAGCGACCCGGATCCAATCATCCAAAGTTCCGTTTCAGGATTAACCTTGTATACTTCAATGAAAGCCAGAACCACGTCTTCCGGTCTTTTTTTGGATATGAACTTACCGATCCAGATAAAAATTGTTTTGCTATGCTCCATTTTCCTTGCTTCATCCGTTTTCCTTTGCCAGAATTCCTGGTCAATGGCATGGGGAGAGAAGATAAGTTGCGTTTCCTTTGCACCATAAGCCAGGAGGTACTCTTTGTTTCTTTTCCCTACATAGAAAATCGTGTCATACTTTCTAAGTAAAAAACGATAAAGTGTTTTTTTAATAAGTCTTTTGTAAAATGCTTCCCCGGGGTTGATCTGGCTGTCTCCTCTGACAGCCACTTTTAATTTTAATTTCTTAGCTTGCTGCAATGCCTGTAGATAAGATTTTAAATACCATCCCAGAATGAGAACGTGAGTAATTTTATGTTCAACAAAAGCCTTTCCGATTTCAGGCGTATCGCAGCCCTTAAATTTACTCAAGGATGGTTTTTTAGAAATATTATTTAAAAAAACATATGAATACCCGCTCAGAAGATCAATATCCCAGCTGAATTTCTTTCCAAAACCATCCCTTCCGATTTCATCCTCCGTGGGGTTATGACAATATAACACGACCAGGTCAATCGAACCGGCAAGATACCTGAACAGAGGACTATAGTATTGAATAGGGTGGCTGACAACAATTCCTAAGCGGCTCATTTTACTGAAATAATCAGGTCAAGTTTTTGCGCAAGTAAGAGTGCGCTTTGTTTGGAGGAATATTTGTTTAAAACCTCCAGAACAGGAGCCCATTTGTTTTTATTTCTAACAAAAGCTTCAAATACCATGCTTATTCTTTGTTCCAGATCAGTTTTAGAATCATTTTCCCTGTAAAGACACAAATAATCAGCAGCAGCGCATTCTTTTAAAATTTGGGATGCTGAGCTCTCTTCATGCAACAGAGCGAACACTGGTTTTTTAGAGAGCAGCGCTTGAAAAATTTTAGAGGCAGTATAATGTTTTTCCGTGCTTCCAATGACCATTACACCCGAAGATTTTGAAAGAAAATGCAGTACATGCAAAAAAGGGAAACGCTGATGCAATTCAACCACCGACTCAGAAATGCCACATTCTTGCGCATAATCCCCGATTGTTTTGCCCGGATAATTTCCTGTTCCCAGAAAATAGAGCCTGATTTTAGAATCCCATTTCCCTTCTTTTTTAAGGCGGGAAATGGATTGGAATAAAAGGTCAATAAAAAGGTGTGATTTGGGAAGGAAGGCACCTGCATAAACAAAGGGAACGACCCCTGGAACCTGATCCCAGGGACAGGCAACATCTTCTAAAAGAATTTCATGATCAGCAGGATCAAACCCATAGGGCATCCCGATGTGTTCGATTTTTTTGCCTTTGAAATTGCGGTCTAGGACCGCTTGATAATAGGAGGTAGAAACGCCGCTGATCAGGCTGGCCCTTTTTACAGCATAGGGTTCAAGTATTTTTGCAATGGCATTGCTGACCCCGGCCTTGCTCAAAACATTTTCATAATTCGTAAATCCGTTTACCCAGGGATCTATGTAGTCAATTCCATAAGGAATACCGCTGGTGTTATTTAACAAGCGTCCTAATACGGCTGCATAAAAAGAGGGGATGGGGATCCAGATAAAATCGATTTTGCTTTTCTTTATTATATCCAAAGCACCCTGATAAAGCTGATAAAAAGACCTGATTCCGATATCCCCGAAAAACCGTAAGCGCTTCATGGGTTTGAAGGCATTGACATAGTGAACTTCCGTAGTCGGTGCAACCGTTTTTTCAATATCCCGGTCCAGGGCCTCCTCGTAAAACTCAGACTTGACGGTCAGTACAACAGGATGCCAGCCGAATTCAGGAATAAAATTCGCTATAAGTCTCGGGCGATGCACTCCTGCCAGGTTAGAGGGTGGCCAGTGCGGATAAATGATCAGCAATCTCTTCATTTTCTCTTACTCAGCATAGATTCCCAGACTTTATCATAATCATGTTCCCAAAACAATTCTTTTTCAGCAATATCTTTTGATTTTTTTTTGAAATCAGCAAGCGTCCTTCTGTCAAAGGCCAGAGAATCGATCAGCTCCGCTAATTTCAGGTAATCTCCGGAAGGGTAAGTGTAACCGGTTTTATATTCCTTGATGGTTTCGTTCAGGCCCGGAAGGTCACTTGCGATGACAGCCAAGCCTGCATTCAGGAAGTCAAATAATTTATTGGAAGAGGTGAGTTGCTGATTTTCCTCCTGAGCCAGTTCTCCGATCAGGCCTACATCATATCCCCGGAGGGACGCAACGATCTGATAGGGTTCGGCAGGAGGCAATAAACTCACCTTGCCCTGAAGGTGTAATTCCCTGAGGTATGTTTCGAAAACTACTTTTTGTTCTGCCGGAATTAGTCCCTGAAGGACCAGGTGTACCTTCCTTTGGCAACGGGCAACAGCTTTGAGCAGGATGTGTACTCCCCTGGTATTGTTGAAATAAATGCTCATTCCATGCCATACAAGCAATAGGGTATCTTTATTTATTTCCGGAAGTGCGAGGCTGGCAGGCCCCGCGCTTTTGAGCATCAGTTGGGATGGTAGATTGCGGACGCGAATGACCGGGATGGACAGCTGATAGTCCTTCTTTAATTGTTCTGCCATGGCATTGGTAGTAGATATCAGAATGTCCACCTCATGGATAAAGTCAGGTTCTGCTTTGTTTACCCAATCCCTGAGAGGGACCACATATTTGGTATATTGTCCCTTAAAATATTCCTGGGAATCATAAATGAGCCGCCCTCCCGTTTTCTTTTTCAGACCGGCCGCAAAAGGCAGGTTGTCGACCAGGTTGATCAGTATAAAATCAACAGGTGACATGAGTTTGGGACTTGCTCTCAGAAGTCCTTTGTTCAGGTAATAGTTAAAACCGATGGAAGAGCGAAATACATTCCATTGAAAAGAAATACATTTATGAAGGATGCTGACGAATAACCACCTGAACCGGGATGCCCATTTTCTTTTGCTGATATCATTTTCAAGGATCTCCCAGTTTTTTCCGGAGATAACTTTTCTATACACCGTTTCAGAAGCAATTCCGGTGACAGGATTGAATACGGTTACCTGGCAGCCCTTGTCTGAAAAAAAATCTGCAGCTTTTAAGAGCCTGGGATTGTAACAGATTTCATTATTTGAAAGGATCAGGATCTTCATACTCATTCATTCTTAAGTAAGATATCTGCAATTCGTGCTGAAGCCTTACCATTTCCAAATGGATTTTTACCTGATACCATCTTAGCATAATGTTTCTTGGAAGATAAGAGCTTCTTAGTTTGCATTAAAATCTTTGTGGGATCAGTCCCCACTAGAATACCAAAACCCGAACGGATCACTTCCGGACGTTCGGTGACCGAACGTAAAATCAATACTGGTTTTTTTAAGCTGGGAGCTTCCTCTTGTATACCACCTGAATCGGTCCATAGAAGAAATGACTCATTGATTTCCCTTATAAGTTCTTCATAAGGTAAAGGTTGGCAAAGGTGCACCCTCTTGGTTTTCCCAAGCCTGGCTTCTACGCTTTCGAAAACATTGGGATTTGGGTGTACCGGCCAGGTGAACTCAATATCAGGATAAGTTTTGAGCAGAGCAATAACGGCCTTGCAGATGTTTTCAATTCCCTTGCCATGATTTTCCCTTCGGTGAGCGGTAATCAGAATTTTTCTGCCCTTGAACTGGTTTTTATTTTTCCATCTCTTTTTAAGAATCATTTGAACAGCGTCAACTCCGGTATTTCCTGTGACGAAAACAGTTTTAGGATTCACTTTTTCTTTCAGCAGGTTTTTAGCAGATAAGGCCGTTGGAGCAAAATTGAAGCTGGCAAAAAGCGATACAACTCTTCGGTTGAATTCCTCCGGATAGGGATTGTATACATCATGGCTCCTCAATCCAGCTTCCACATGGGCCACTTTTATCTGACTGTAAAACGCTGAAATTCCAATCGAAAGGACGGTTGTCGTGTCTCCCTGAACAATCACCAGGTCTGGTTTAAATTGATGAAAGACTTCGCTTATTTTCATAACAATGGAGGATAAAACAAGATTCAGGCTTTGGTTGGGCGTCATTACGCTCAACTTAAGATCAGGCTTTATGCCAAAAACCTTTTCCAGTTCATCTACCATTTCCTTATGCTGGCCAGTGTTAACGATCAGGAGGTCCGCATTCTTTCTTCCTTTCAATTCGAAAATAAGGGGTGCCAGTTTGATCAGTTCAGGTCGGGTGCCGTATGCAAGCAGTATTTTCAATTTTTCTTTTTATTTAGCGAGTCAATATTGATTTTGCGAATCAGTGCATCTGCAAAAAATTTGGACGCCCAGTTTGGGTATTCATTTGAATGGTAGCCTCCCCAGATGGGGTAGGATCCGGCTAAAGCTCCCTGCAATGGATGATTTTCGGACAGGTTTAATTTTTGTGTCATTTTAATGGAATCAATCAGGTTCTTAGCGGATAGATAGTATTTTTTATCGCCGCTAAGTTCAAATATATCCAGAAAAATAATGGCAAACTGCGCGTTTCCGGTGATGCAGGTATAGTTAGCACTTTTTTTCCATTTTGATGATAAGGTCCCTGGCAATAAATCCAATTTGCCGGATCGATTTACGTCAAGCTGGAAGGTTGAAATTAACAGATTGCAGATTTCTTTGCTGGTATCAAACAAATAAGAATACCTGTTGTTTTCTTTTTTTCCTAATTTGTATATTTCAATAAACCCTTGCAAAGTATAGGCAATGGTATGCGTATAAGGGTCTTCTTTATTTGAGAAACTCATAAAATTAAACCAGTTATTCTTTTGCTTATTGGTAAAGATCCATTCCAGGTTTTTATCCATTGCTTTTTTATACTTGACGTTTCCTGAAATCAGAAAAAGTTTAAATAAGGACCAGGCAACTTTGCTATGGTAGACATGGGGAATTCCATTGTAACTGAAATTACTCCATTTGCCGTCCCTGTCCTGCACCTGTATCAGCCAGTCTCCTGCTTTTTCAGCCGCAACTTTATACCGGAGATCGTTCGTTTCCTCGAACAAAGAAGTATAGCCCAGGATAACCATACCGGTGTCAAACACGTCGGAGATAAAATTACCCGGAAACATGATCCTGACCGCACCCTCGGGTAATTGAATTTTGATTTCCCAATTTCCAAGTTCAATCGCTTTTTTAAGATAAATTTCATTGGAGCTTATCTTGTAATAGTCGATCAGGGTACAGATAATATAGCCCGAAGTTTCAGGGTAGGCTTCCAGCCATCCTCTGTTCAGGGTAAAGGCAAGAGAGATACCACCTTCATCTCTTTCAGCTTTGAGCATCCAGTCAATGCAAGCGGAGAGGTGTTCCTCGTCATTTTTAATTTCCTCGGTCTTATTCAGGAGGTTTTCTATGTAAAGCCCCAGGTTCCTTAGGTAAAAGGACACCCTGCGTTCAAAACCACGTATGTATCTTTCGCCTAAGCGCATGTTTCACGAATAACACTTGCGAGCTTTTCGCTCAGGTTTTTTCTATTAAGGGAATCCAGAAAGCCTTTGTTGGGTACTAATTCAATTTTACCCTCCAGCAGGCTGATTAAATTTTCAGCAGATTCCTGGCTATTGTCCGGATCGCAGATCAGTCCCATACCTGAATTGAGTATCATTCTTTTTTGCGCTCCGGAACTCACAAAAGCAATAATGGGTTTACGCATGCTGAAGTATTCGAACGTCTTACCTGCAATGCTGTAGTCGTTTCCTTTCAATACTTTGGAGGAAGTGATCAATAAATAGTCGCAGGACTTTTGAAAGTCAATGCTTTCTTTCATGGATTTTTGTCCAAGGAGCTGGCAAACATCGATTAGTTCATGGTCCTTGATCATTTCCGGCAACCAGTATGGAATTTCTCCTATAAATTTTATTTTGATTCTGTTTTTGAATTCAGGTCTTAATTCAAAAAGTGTTTTTACTGCGGAGAAGAAAAAATAAGGAGAGCGGTAAAGCCAGTCCTCCTTTTGAATGGAGTATTGAAAAATACGATTGATTTTTTTTCGGTACCAGGGAAACATCATTTGCTCTCTGGCTTTGGGGTCATAATAAAAACTTCCCACATATCCGATGGTAAGTTCCTTTTGTCCTGCAGGAGGTAAATGCAAAGCCCAGTCCCTGATTTCCTCATCATAACCGTTGTTAATTAACTTGTATTTTTTTCGGTCAATTTGCGGATGATAGGTCATAAAATCCATCAAGGTCTGATCAGAGGTTGCAATTACTCCTTTTGCTGCTTGAATGTATTTCTCTTCTCTTTTCTTTGTCAGGTAATAATGGAAGTAAGATCCAAATGGGGTTGTTTTCCAGATCAGCCAGGGATCTCTGAAATCAAGCAGGAGGGGCAAATCGTATTTTTTTGAAATTTCATAGCCCAGTTGCAGCATGCCAAAGGGAGGTACACTGACAAAAATTGCCTTAGGCTTATAGCGATGAAAGACTTTTTCAGTTTCTGCCATCAATGCAGTCTTCCACTTTTTTATCTCACTTCCCGCATACAACTCAAAGTAGATATTAAAAAATGCCTTGATCGGCGTATTGTATAATTCCAGCGTGTTTTCAGAGGGGATAAAACGAATATCCGTATTCGCCGGTATTTCATTTAGCAAACCCTCATCAACGTAATAATTCTTATAAACCTGGCTGAAAGAATTCGGGTCAAGAGTCAGAACAATGGGGTTAATATCAAATTGTTTCAGGTATTTTACGAAATAGAGCGAGCGGAAGGTTCCCCCGGTATTCAGAGGGGCAAACTGGTAGGCAAGGAATAAGATGTCAGTCATTTATTAAACGGGATACTTCGTCCGGCTTTATGGCTTTTAAGCATTTTATCCCATACGGACAGTTAATAAAATAATTGACCATTTGAACATTTCCAACTCCAAACTGACAGGGTTCACAAGGATAGGATTTAGAAAGAGGCTGAATCCCGGGATTTAATGGTTTATTCTTCATTACAGAAGTAGGTCCGAATAATCCAAATCCGCTTGCCCCGGCCGCCCCGGCAAGATGCATCAGCCCACCATCGTTTCCAATAAATTTTTTACAACGTCTGAAAATCGCCACAAGTTCAGCCCAACTGAATTTTTCAATAAAACAGTTGTCCTTAGTGCCGAGGTTTGTTAAATGGGAAAAGGATTCAAGCAAGCCGATTTTTTTCAAAACCTCCCAGAATTTTTTGTTGTTCAGTACTTTCTGAGAGAATAAAAATCGAAAATAATCAGGATATGCATACGAGTAATTAAAATTAAGGTCTTCTTTTCCGCCTATAAAGATAACCTGGTGTGCACCTATGATCTTTTCCAGTTCCGGGAACCATGGCCACCTTCGGGCAGAATTAATCGGAGACCCTCCCGGATAGAATACGTATTTGTTTTCAACACCTAAATCACCGACGGTGGTTGAATAGTTTTCTTTTAAAAAATCCAGGGTTTTCTTGTTACTGTTATTATTGGAAGGAAACAAGGCCTTAACCACAGAAAGCATTTGCTCCGTCTCACTTAATAATTTTGTGCTGTGGAAATCAGGTTTGATAAAGAAATAATGAGCGAAAGAAACCGTTATTTCTTCCTGAAAGGTAAAAGAATGAATTAAATTTTTTACGGAGTACTCCTTCATCGATTCCAGGATGATCTCGGTTCCATAACACTCTTTCAGGTAATTCTGAAAAGACAAATTGATCCTGCTTAAATAAATTCCCGCCTTGACTTTATTTTGCAGGCAATATTCAATTGAATAAAGCGCTTGAATGGCATTGCCAATACCTGAATCAACCAATATCAAAACGTCCAGTTCTTTCATTGCTGGTCTGAACGTATTGGGTAGCTTGTTAGTTCCTGCAATTGCACTTCAAAGGGTTTACATACAGTTACCGGTTCTAATCTGCGATCCACTTTCTGATCGGATTCAAATGCCTCAATTGAAAACCGGGTATGATAATATTTCTGAAAAAGTAAGAGTAATTGATATTTCGAATGAAATTCCCTGGTTCCCAATTGAACAATCTGGCAAGGACTTTCAAACGCATTAGTCATGACCATTTTTTCGACCTGCTTGCACCATTCAAGAGTGGTTATACCATTCCAGAGGTGATTGGTAAAACCCTTCAATTGACTATTGGCTTTATTGGAAAGAAACCAGGCCAATAATCCCCTGCCCGAAGTATTATGATCAGGGCCTATAATGGAAACTCTTAAAATAAAGGTATTGGGCCTTCCCTTCAAGGCAGTTTCGGAGAGTCTTTTTGACCAGCCATAGGAGTCTTTTGCATTTTGAATAGCATTGATTTTATAAGGTTCATTTGTGAGCCCGTCAAAAACGCAATCGGTGCTGGGATGAATGAGTGTGATGGAAGGTTTTAAATAGTCCCTCAGGGCCAAAGGCAAAGTGCTGTTGGCCCAAATCAAATCCTTTTCATCCTCCGTTTTCTGTTTTATTTTACCAATACAGTTAATGATAACCGCATTTTCCCTGGTATTAATTGTCTGGAGGAAATCCCATTTAGTTTTTTCTTCAAAACGTTCCCGGACAGGAATTACCTCAAAACCTTGATTGGAAAAATAAGCACATACCGATTGCCCCAGCATCCCATGAGATCCTAAAACAAGAATCGGTTTCTTTGACGTCATTCCAGCCAAAATTATCGAATATATCAATAGGATGAACCTCTTATGGATTGAAAGACTTAATTTAGCATATCTTTAAATGAACGGGAATATTAAAAAATGGCTTATTGAACTTGATTATGGGTTCAAAAATTGGCTTTTACTTTTCTTCCAGAAAGCCTTGTTTAAAAATACAAAACCCATTGGTTCTGTACTTAAAATTATAGTTTTCAGGACAGGTTCAATTGGAGATACGGTATGTGCACTCCCTGCACTCTCCGTGATTCGGAATAATTTTCCTCAAGCTGCTATTGATCTGCTGACCAATTCAGGTTCAGGTAATTTTGTTTCGATGGCTGAGTTGCTGGATCAATCAAACTATTCCAGCATTATTAACTACCGGGGAACGAGTTTCTTTGAATTGTACAAACAATTGAAAATAAAAAAATACGATTTGTTCATCGACCTTGCTCAATACGACGCAACGTTCATTAAACAGTTGAAAACGATTGTATTTGTCAAAGCAATGGGAATCCGAAGTGCCTTTGGATGGAAAGTTTCTCAAACAACTATATTTAAGAAATTTCAGGAAAAGAACCGGAAATTTAAAAGCGAAAGGGCAAGACTTCTTGAAATCCTGAAAGAGAATGGTTTGGATGGTTCCTTGGCGGAGATTAATACAAAAGTTGATTCGGCTTTGGAAAAAAAAATGACCGGATTTATAGACGCCAATAAGCTCGTATTGAAAAATAAGAACATTGGCATTGTCATTGGAAGTAAGGTGGAAAAAAATAAATGGCCCTTGGTCAATTTTGAATCAGTCATGAACTATTATTTGGATAAGGGATACAATTTATTAATTTTTGGAGGCAAAGAGGATCATGATAAAGCGGAACAACTTAAAATGAATAACCAGGTTTTTAATTTTTGTGGTTCTTTTACGCCATTGGAAACGGCCGAAGCAATGAAGTATTGTTCAGTTGTTATATCCAATGACACGGGACCCATGCACCTGGCCTATATGGTTAAAACACCCGTTGTGGCAATATTCAGTTCAAGAGATTATCCATACAAATGGTTTCCTCCGGAGGACGGTCTGAATAAGGTTTTTCGGGCAGAAAATATTCCGTGTTCCATTTGTTTTTCAAGGACATGCCTGGATAATTATTGCATGAAAAAAACTACCGTGCAGATGGTCATAGATGCAGCAAACATTCTATTAAGTAAGTAAGATGTGTGGAATTAACGGCATAGTCACCAGGGAAACGCTGGATTTGCAAAAAAGCATTTCCCGAATGAACAATGCCCTTGCCCATCGGGGGCCCGATGACGCGGGCACCTTCATGTACAATAACCTTACCTTGGGGCACAGGCGGCTTTCCATCATTGATTTATCTTCTGCGGGGAACCAGCCCATGAGCTACGACAAGGATCGGTATACCATTGTCTACAACGGAGAAATATACAACTTCCGGGACATCCGAAAGGAGCTGTGCGAAGCCGACAGGGCTCTTTCCTTTCAAACCGGTTCAGACACAGAAGTCATTTTAGCTGCGTATGCAATCTGGGGAAGCCATTGCCTTCAGAAATTCAATGGAATGTTTGCGTTTGCAATCTTTGATAAGTTGAACAATAAGGTGTTTATGGCAAGAGACCGTTTAGGAATTAAACCCTTTTATTATTTTAAAAATGAGTCGGCTTTCGTTTTTTCTTCTGAAATGAGGGCCTTGTTAAAGTCAGACCTTGTACCGGGGAAATTGGATGCTCAAAGTTTGGTTGATTATTTGCGTTACCAGACCGTTCATGCACCCGACACCATCCTTAAAGGTGTTAAAATGTTGCTGCCAGGTCACTATGCCGAACTGAATACACAAAGCCTCAATTTCAACGTGTATTGTTATTGGGAAATAACTTCAAAAGGAAAAGAATCAAATTCAGGAATCAATTATTCAGAAACCTGTGGGCAGGTTAAAACACTTTTTATGAATTCTGTAAAAAGAAGGTTAGTTGCCGATGTTCCCTTCGGAGCCTTTCTCTCAGGAGGGATAGATTCCTCTGTCATTGTAGGAGCGATGACAAAAATTGCTTCTGGAAGCGTAAAAACATTTTCGATTACTTTCCATGAAAAACAATACAACGAAGAGCAGTATTCGAAATTAATTGCTGAAAAATTTCAAACAGATCACCACAACATAAAACTCAGTGTACATGATTTTAAAAGGGAAATCCCGGAAGCATTAAAGGCAATGGATCATCCCTCAGGAGACGGCCCGAACACGTATGTGGTTTCAAAATACACCAAGCAGGCAGGGATTACCATGGCATTGTCTGGCTTGGGGGGGGATGAATTATTTGCCGGTTATGATATTTTCCGGCAGGCCGATGTTTTGTTGAAAAACCAGGTATTAAAATACACACCTTTTTTTCTGAAGAACATTGCATCTATCCTGTTGATGAACACAAAACCGACTGTTGCAAAAGATAAAGTAGCCTTGGTGCTGAGGCAATACAAATTGTCTCTTGAAAATATCTATCCGGTATCCCGGCAAGTTCTTTTAGACAATCAGATTTCAAAAATGATCATCCAGGATTCGTTTTCTGAAAACCAGGATCCGCTTTCCGGGAGCAAGGTACTGCTTCCTGAGAACCAGGTTCACAGGATAGCACAAAAAATCTTGTCAGGCATGCTCCTGAATCATAAAACACTTTCTGCGGTTTCTATGCTGGAGATCAGCACCTACATGCAAAATGTATTGCTCAGAGACACCGATCAGATGAGTATGGCAAATGCCCTGGAGGTTCGTGTTCCTTTCCTGGACCACGAACTGGTAGAATTTGTTTTAAGTCAGAAAGACGAAAAAAAATACCCTTTCACACCCAAAAAATTATTGGTGGATTCATTGGCCGGTCTTTTACCGGAAGAAGTGGTGAACCGTAAAAAAATGGGCTTTAGTTTTCCCTGGCAGCAATGGCTGAGAACAGATTTAAAACAATTTTGCGAAGAACGGATCCATTCCCTGGCTCGCCGGCCGATTTTTCATGAGAACGAAGTTCTTCAGCTTTGGAAGCGTTTCCTGGATAATGATAGACGAATTACCTGGTCAAGGATCTGGCACCTGGTGGTGCTCGAAAACTGGATGATAGAGAATAAAATTGAATCCTGAACAACACATATTGATTTTAGTTGACTGGTATTTGCCGGGTTACAAAGCCGGGGGCCCTGTTCAGTCTTGTGCAAACATGGTCAGTCATTTAAAAGACCGTTACCGCTTTTCCATTGTTTGCCGGGATACAGATTATGGAGAAACCGGGCCCTATCCCGGAATACCCTCCGATACCTGGATCGAAACGGAAAAGGGAGTTCGTATTTACTATATTTCAAAGGGCAATCGAACGAATTTCACGTTAAAAAAATTGCTGAAGGGGGACTACACCGTTCTATACCTGAATAGTCTGTTTTCATACTATTTTTCCATCTTGCCATTGATCCTTAATAAATCAATAAACAAAGTGATTCTGGCGCCCAGGGGGATGTTGGGACAAGGGGCTTTATCCATCAAACCACTGAAGAAAAAACTATTTTTGACGGGTGCAAAATGCACAGGTTTTTTTTCAAAAATTACCTGGCATGCCTCTACGAATATGGAAGCATCTGAGATAAAGGCAGCTTTTGGTCAGCAGGCAAAAGTGATCACCGCACTGAACCTGCCACCCGTTAAATCCCTCACTCAGGCGAACCACGAAAAAAAACCAAACTCCCTCTGTTTATTTTTTTTATCCCGCATTTCTCCCAAAAAAAATCTGCTCGCCGCATTGAATTTTCTGGAACAGGTAAATCCCTGCTATTCAATAAAATTCAACATCATAGGTCCTGCAGAAGATTTAAATTATTGGAAACGTTGTCAGGAAAAAATAGCAGACCTGAAAGAACGCAGACCCTCGCTTACTATAAGCTACGAAGGCCCAATTGAAAATAAACGATTGAATGAAAAACTAAAAGAGTTTCATGGCCTGATCCTTCCCACCCTGAATGAAAATTTTGGCCATGTCATTTTAGATGCGCTGGCTGCTGGCTGCCCCGTTATCCTGTCTGATCAGACTCCCTGGAAAAATTTACAAGAAAGAAAAATTGGATGGGATTTTCCCTTGTCCAATGAAAAAGATTTTGTCGCAGCAATTGAAACGCTTGCCGCGATGAATCAGGAATCATTTAATGAACTATCTTTGAATGCCTTTAAGGAAGCTGTAAAATTTTACAATGACCAGGAAATCATTAGTCAGAACATTATGCTTTTTGAATGAGCATTAAAACAGACCTTTCTTCCTACAACAACTCCTGGTACGATCCTGGAGGAAATAAATTAAAACGTTCGTTCTGGTTTATTGCCAACGCTTTTTTTTTCGCATCCTTCAACCCCTTTAATGGATTAAAAATTGCTTTGCTTCGTCTCTTTGGAGCAAAAGTAGGTCATGGGGTGGTGATAAAGCCTTCCGTACTGATTAAATACCCCTGGAGGTTATCCATCGGAAACTATGTCTGGATAGGGGAGAAGGTTTGGATCGACAACCTTGAAAATATCAGCATCGGAAATAACGTATGCATTTCTCAGGGAGCTTTATTGTTATGTGGCAACCACGATTATAAAAAAGCGACATTTGACCTGATGCTTGAAAAAATTACCCTCGAAGACGGTGTCTGGATCGGTGCAAAGGCCATTGTTTGTCCCGGCGTAACCTGCGCTTCCCATTCTGTTCTGACCGTAAATTCGGTAGCTGTAAAAAATCTGGAACCTTATTCGGTATATTCGGGCAATCCAGCCATAAAAGTGAAAGACAGATGACGATTTACCGCAGATTAAGTTATTTTATTTTTTGTGCATTCGTACTTTACGGCTGTTTTTATATTTTTTACGGCGAGACTTTACCTGCTTCGGTTAACGAAGGATTTGGTTGGGATGGCAAGCTTTATGGGGAGACCGCCAGAAATTTTCAGGAAATAATGGTCCAAAGGAAAATCAATCGCTTTCATTTTCAAAGGATTTTGCCTTCCGGTGTTATCTATTATGCGTTGAAATTTTCCTCCAGTTCCTTTACCAGCCAGAACATTATTGATGCCTTTGACATTTATAATTTTATCCTCGTACTTATTTCTTTGGTACTGTGTTTTAAGATTTCGAAAAAGCTTGAACTTCCGGACACGCATTTACTTCTTGGACTGATTTCCCTTGTTTTTAGTTTTCCCTTAATAAAGTTGAATTTCTATTATCCCGTTTTGACCGATGCAACCGCTTTTTTTATTGGTATGCTTGCTCTCTGGGCATATGTGAATAAAAATAAATCATTGCTGATTATCTGTTCCTTGTTTGGGTCATTCACCTGGCCCATAATTTTGTTTGCCATTCCTTTTTTAATGATTTTTACGGAAGATCCTCCTTTGGAAATAAAAGAAAACAAAGAAAAATTTATTCCCGCTTTCTCATTTTCACTTTTATTCACAGTCATTGCAATCGGAATACAAATTAAATACCTGCACTTATTTTTCAATCTGTCCCTTTTACTTATTACCGGAATCCTTTCTTTTGGAGTGCTGGTTTTCATTTTGATAGGGGAATTTTTAAGGATAGACATACCGGTATTTCTACAAACTTTCTTTAGCAAGACAATCAGGAAGATTAACTGGAAATGGCTGACAATAAATATTCTCCTTATCGCAATGGTTAAGATAACAGCTTGTTTTTATGAACCTCCCTTAATGATTGGATTTAAAGGATATATTATTCGTATTTTTTCGTTTGCAACAAAGTATCCTTTTTACCCTGTAATTTCTCATTTGATTTATTACGGCCCCGTTTTTTTTATAATATTGTATTTCTGGAAATTCACCGTTAGAATAATAGTTAGAAGTGGTTTTGGATTGACGTGTTTCTTTTTGATAAACTTAGTTCAGGTTTTTGACCCGGAGTCAAGACACATCATCTTTTTTCTGCCTTTTTTAATTTTTTACACACTTCTTGCGCTGAAGGAATTCAAAATCACAAATACTTTCCTGATTTCATTTTTTATTATAGCAATCCTTGCTTCTAAGGTCTGGCTAAAGATTAATACACCTGATTTTATAGCAAACATTGGTTATACAATTTATTACGATGCGGTTCGGTGGGATCCTCAGGCCATCCAGACTTTGTACATGAATTTGGGCACTTTTATGACCCTGAATAGCTATTTGATTCAGTCCCTGGTCATTTTACTGTGCGCTGGTATTTTATATTTGGTTCATTACAAAAATAAAGTTGAAAGCAATACGAGCATTTAAATGGCAATTCTGATTACAGGGGGGGCAGGTTTCATTGGATCGAATTTAATGGAAAAGCTGCTTTCCTTAGGGAAGAGGGTAGTCTGTCTGGATAATTTTGATGATTTCTATTCATCGGAGATTAAAAAGCGGAATATTAAAGAATGTCAAAAAAATGCATCCTGCCAGATTATCAATGGCGATATTCGGGATAAAAAATGCTTGGACGATTTGTTCTCTGAAAACAAAATTGATTTTGTAATTCACCTGGCTGCAAGGGCGGGAGTAAGACCTTCAATAATTAACCCTGTCCTTTATGCAGATGTAAATGTGATGGGTACCTTAAGTTTGCTTGAAAGTATGAATAAATTTAAGGTTGATAAACTGATTTTTGCCTCCTCCTCTTCCGTTTATGGCAATAATCTCAAAATTCCTTTCAATGAATCCGATAGGGTTGATTTTCCAATATCTCCTTATGCTGCAACGAAAAAAAGTGCTGAACTGTTGACCTATTCATACCATCATTTATACAACCTAAGTGTAATAAATTTTAGATTTTTTACTGTTTATGGCCCCAGACAAAGACCGGACCTGGCGATCCACAAGTTTTTTTATAATTTGTATTCAGGCTTACCAATAGAAATATTTGGTGATGGAAATACAGGAAGAGATTATACGTATATTGACGATATCATTGATGGTATAATAAAAGGCATGGATTTCCTTCAGCACCGGACAAAATCAATTTATGAAATCATTAATTTGGGAAACAATAGGCCTGTATTGTTGAAAGAATTAATAAAGGAGATTGAATTAGTCGCGGATAAGACATTCGAAAAGGTAAATTCTCCACTGCAACAGGGTGATGTGAACCAGACTTTTGCGGATATCAGCAAAGCAAAAAAAATGCTGAATTATTTGCCAGAGACAGGTATGCACGAAGGTTTGAAAAAATTCAAAGTTTGGTTTCTTGAACATAACAGAATTAATATAACAGAATAAACAAAACGATGCCTGAAATTTCAATTATCCTGCCCATATACAATGAGGCCCAGGGCATCCCTGAACTATTTGATAAAATAACCATTGCTTTGACTGCATTTGAATATGAAATTCTGGCGGTCAATGATGGATCGAAGGACAATTCGATGGAAGTATTGAAAAATCTGGCGAAGAACAACAAAAACATAAAAATCATCAACTTCAGACGTAACTATGGACAAACTGCTGCGATCAATGCAGGAATACAAAATGTAAAGGGCGATGTTGTAATTCTCATAGACAGCGATCTGGAAAACGATCCAGCGGATATTCCCCTGTTAATCGGAAAACTGAAAGAGGGTTACGACGTAGTTAGCGGCTGGAGGCAGGCACGGTGGAAAGGGAATTATTTGACAAGAAAGCTTCCTTCTTTGTTGGCAAATAAACTGATTAGCAAAGTTTCGGGCGTTGAATTGCATGATTACGGATGCACCCTGAAGGCTTACCGCAAAGATATCATTGAGAACGTGTTGCTTTATGGTCAGATGCATCGTTTTATTCCGGTTTACTGCAAATGGCAGGGTGGGAGTGTGACCGAAATCCCTGTAAGCTACCAACCTCGGAAATATGGTAAGAGCAATTACGGCATTTCAAGAACCTTTCGGGTATTGTTGGATCTGATTCTGATAAAATTTTTGGAAAAATACATGCAGCGACCGATCCATTTTTTTGGAGGCGTAGGGTTTTTATCCTTCATCGTTTCGTTTTTATCTTTTGCCTTGGCATCTTATTTTAAAATGACCGGTCAGAAAGATTTTGTTGAAACGCCTTTACCTACATTGTCTGCCATGTTTTTTATCATTGGTGTATTAATGATATTGATGGGTGTAATTGCGGAGGTCCTGATGCGCACCTATTACGAGTCGCAAAATAAATTCCCGTATAACATCAAAGAGAAAATAAATTTTTAATAGAATAAATTCAGTACATGAACAAACTCAACATAGGAAGCGGAGAATTTTTAAAACCGGATTTTGTCAACGTTGATTTTTATTCCGTCAGCAAACCGGATGTAGTCCATGACCTGAGTAAATTTCCATATCCTTTTGAAGACAATTATTTTGATTGGGTTGAAAGTGATCATTGTTTCGAACACCTGCCGAATCCGTTTGCGGTAATGAAAGAAGTCCACCGGATATCCAAAAACGGTGCAACACTGATTGTCAAAGTACCTCATTTCAGCAGAGGATTTACCCACGCTGAGCACAAAGCAGGATTTGACGTTACATTTCCATATTATTTCAGAAAAGACTTTGCAGGAGGCTACCAGGGTGTTGAATTTGAATGTTCCAAAGTGAGGTTGACCTGGTTTGCACAACCTTATTTAAAAAAAACAGTCCTTTCCGGGCCTGTTTTTACCATTGCCTCAGGTCTCGGAACAATCATTGATTTTTTTGCCAATCTTTCACCCTTTTTCTGCTCGAGAATCTGGTGTTTTTGGGTGGGTGGCTTTGAGCAGGTTGAATTTCAGTTCAAGGTTAAAAAGAAATAGGTTATGTGCGGCCTGGCTGGATTTATTGGCAGGGGAGATTACAATACCGGCATGGAGATGATTCAATCCATCCGGTACAGAGGTCCTGACTACCAAGGTGTTTACCACCATGAAAATGTTTGTCTGGCGCATGCCCGCCTGAGCATCATCGATTTATCCCCGGAAGCAAACCAGCCCATGTTCAGTTTTGACGGGAAACTGGGAATAGCGTTCAACGGTGAAATATATAATTACGCCGCTTTAAAGGAAAATTTATTCAAAACCGAGCGTTATACCTTTAAAACCAAGTCTGACACAGAGGTGTTGTTATACCTCTACCGAGAGTTTGGCATAAAAATGCTCGAACAGATCCAGGGAATGTTTGCTTTAGCGATATACGATGGAGAGAAAAAAGAATTGCTTCTGGCAAAGGACCGCATGGGCAAAAAGCCATTGTATTATACCAAAAGTGCTGACGGAACCTTTGTTTTTGCTTCTGAACTAAAAGCAGTTTTAAAACATCCTTCCGTCAAAAGGGAATTGAACCTGGAGGCTCTGAATCAATACCTGACCTTTGACTATGTCCCAACACCTAATAGCATTATCGCGAATGTTTTCAAGCTTGAACCGGCGACGTATCTCTTATTGAAGGGCGGGGAAATCGTGCAAAAGGAAAGTTACTGGAATCATAATTTCCTTAAGAACAATGCGATTTCTTTCGAGGATGCGAAGAATCATTTAGATAAATTACTGAACGAGGCAACAGCAAGCAGGCTGATGAGCGACGTTCCCCTGGGAGTTTTTCTGAGTGGAGGCCTGGATAGCTCTACCATTGCGTATTACGCTCAAAAGAATTCAACACAGAAAATAAAAACATTTTCAATCGGTTTTGAAGATAAATCCTATGATGAGCAGGATTATGCAAAGCAGGTGGCAGCCAAACTGGGAACAGAACACAACGTTTCAGTGTTGACTCCGGAAAAGACCCTTCAGCTGATCGAAGAAATTTTTCCACTGCAGGATGAGCCATTTGCAGATGCTTCCATCATACCTACTTATTATTTATCCGGCTTCACACGTAAACAGGTGACGGTTGCGCTTGGAGGTGACGGAAGTGATGAATTGCTGGCAGGATACCCTACCTTCATTTCTGAAAAATTTAAAAATGCCATGAAGTATTTACCTCAAGGAATCATTACCCTCCTTCAAAAGTCTGTTGAATTGATTCCGGCAAGCGACAAGAACATCAGTTTCGATTTTAAAGTAAAACAATTTATCAGGGGCTTCACTTCTTCCGAAAATCACATTCACCAGCTTTGGCTTGGAAGTTTTTTACCCTCAGAAAAAAGAAAATTATTCAGGACAGAGGTTTACAACAACCTGCAGGATAAGTCAGGGCTCGAACTCATCGACGGGCATTTCGGCAATGCAGGACCCATATCAGAGTTCGATAAAATCACTTATTATTATTACCAGACCTATTTACTGGATGATATTCTGGTAAAAGTGGACAGGGCAAGCATGTATAATTCCCTGGAGGTGAGGGCTCCTTTTTTGGATACACGTGTTGTAGAGTTCCTGAATTCATTACCAAGGTCCTATAAGCAAAAAGGCCTGAAGGGTAAATTTCTTTTAAAGAAACTAATGGAGTCCAGGCTTCCCGAACAGATCATCTATCGTCCCAAAAAAGGATTTGGCATCCCACTGTCTGATTGGATACGAAAGGACCTCCGTAAAAACATGGAAGAAGTCCTGTTCAGCAAGGACACCTTATTTGACAGAAATTACATTAGTACCTTATTATCTGAACATCAGCAAAAAAAAGCCAATCACCGAAAATTGATCTGGAACCTCTATACGCTTAAATATTTTCTGACTAATTATAATATGGGCATCTTTTAACACCTTCCGGTTAATATCTCCCCAGCCACATAAAGTATTCCCCACATTTCCCACTTAATTTTACCTTGCCTTGGGGAAAACTATCTTGCAGAAAACTGTCGTAAAATACAAAACTCAGCTTTTAGATCGGCTTCTGCTGCGCTCAGCCCTTGCAATACTATTAACGTTTACGTTAACCTTCCTTTTCACCTCCTCCCTTTCCGCCCAAAAAAAAAGTTACGACGGACAAGGCGCTGTATCAGAGATTGTCATGGCCTCACCCGCAGAAATAGTCAGCCACTTTGACCTTTTCTTCAAATCCAAAGTAGAAGCTAACGCCCCCGACAAGCACATCTACTGGTATAAAATTATCTTCAACAAAGAATGCTCCATCGACTTTACCCTGTTCCCCTTATTTGAAAGCGACCGTTATGGTTTTGAAATGTTCAAGGTTCAGAACAGCGTCAACTTCTGTGAAGCAAAGGCAAATCAGGCCATCAGCCCGGTGAACAACATGCAAATCAAACGCACCTACAAAGACAATGAACAAAGCGAGACCTTTCGCTCCAACCTGATCACCACGCGCAGGGTACCTGTAAAAGCAGGGGAGACCGTTTTTATTGTCGTCAAAAGCATCCAGGGGCAGGACCATGGCCACGTCATCGGGCTGAATACCTGTGATTATTCCTACGTTCTCGAAGTGGATAAGACCGTTTCTCAGACAGATACCTCCGACAGACCCATGACGGTGAAAGCCGAACTGAACCAGGAAGAAGCACTCGAGGCAATCGGACATAAATTGTGTCCTCCCGATGGATCACCCGTCAAGCTCGGCACCCTCGACTTCAACAAAAAAGTAGAAGTAAGCAATCAGCTGTACGAGAAGGGAGAGGCCAAGGCGAATACCCAAAAGCGCGTCATTCCGACAGATTTAACCGCGCGGACAGACTGGGAAAGCAAACCGTTGTCAGCAGAGAAAATACGCACACCCCGCATGGATTCTTCCGCCCGGACCGCTGAAATAAAACCTGGCCACACAGCTGAAATTTCACCCACTGCCCGAAATGGAGGATATGAAAAAAATCCCGGCATCCCTGAACCCAAAATATGGCTGAAAGATTACAAGAGCCAGAACCACCTTGCTCAGGTTAGGCTGAACGAACAAAATTTAGCCGAGCAAAAAATAAAAGAACAAAAGGCAAGCGAGAGTAAAAAAGCAGCTGAAAATAAAAAGAAAGAATCCCTTGCGAAATCGATACCGGTCCGCTGCCTGGTCACCGATGCAGTAAAAGAAAAGCCAATTGACAATCCCCCGGTCATTCTGGATGAGCTGACAGGCAAAGTCGTTCCGGTAAAAAAACTGAACCCGGGAGAATATGAATTTTCCATAGAAAAGGGAAAATCATATAAAATAGAATGCAGTGCCATGGGATACCGCAGCTTTGACCACAGTCTGAATATTTACAAAGCCCTGAGCGGGGAGGAGAACGAGTTGGAACTTAAGCTCCAGCCTTTAGTGGCTGGAGAAAACTTCATCCTTAAAAACATTTACTTTCATGCCAATACCCCCGTGATCAAAAACGAATCCGGCAAAGAACTCGAGAAACTTTACACCTTCATGAAAGACAATGCAGACGCTGTCATCTCCATCGAAGGCCATACCAACAGCAACCGCCACATCAACCGTGACAGCAGGCGCGAACAACTGGGAGGCAAATGGGCCTTTCACGGTACCGCCAAAAAACTATCCAAGAGCCGTGCAGACGAAGTGTGTGAATACCTGACAAAGAAAGGGGTAGATCCCGACCGCATCCGAACAAAAGGCTGGGGAGGCGATCACGAGCTCTATCCCAACGCCAAGACACTCGAAGAAAGCTCAAAAAACATGCGTGTCGAGGTAGTGATACTTAAGATTTAGCGCTTCCCCCTTTTTACTTTTGTTTTGTTTTTCTCTGGAAGGTCTAATGTATGGATTGAATCATGATAAATTTAAGGTTATCACCTGAAAAAATAAAATATATTTTAAGGTTATAACCTGATAAATTACTTTAAATTCCTTTTTTCTTTTACCTGCCTTGCCTTTTTTATCTTTGCCTCTACAAGTTAGTTATCCGCAACATGTCATTCTGGGAAAAAATTGATCAACTCCTTGCTGAATACCGTTCTCTAAACATAGAGGATAGCTATAACCACGATTTCTTTAACCGCATTACGCTCACATTCCATTCAACCTCCATCGAAGGAGCCACCCTTACCCAGGTTGAAACAGAGGTATTGATTGAATCCGGATTACCCGCTAAAGGAAAACCCCTCGAACATAACAACATGGTCAAAGACCATTACGACGCACTGGTCTTTGCCTGCAATGAAGCAAGAAAGAAAAGGCCAATAACGACTCAATTCATTCAGGAAATAGGAGCCCTGGTCATGAAGTCCACTGGCGGAACAATCAATCAGATAGGAGGGAGCTATGATTCATCAAGGGGAGAACTGCGCAAAGGATCAGTAACAGCCGGCAGCACAATCTTTCCTGATTTCAGAAAAGTACCCGGCTTATTAACAGATTTTTGCCAAAAAGTTGCCGATCTTGATAAAAAAGCCAAAACGAATAAAGAAGTCCTCACCCTTAGCTTTGAAGCCCACTATGACCTGGTCAGTATTCACCCTTTCGCAGATGGAAACGGTCGTACGTCCAGAATCCTGATGAACTACCTGCAAACCCTTCATAAACTGCCCATGGGTTTGGTTCACAGGGATGAAAAGGCCTCTTATATAGGCGCTTTAAACGAAAGCCGCAAGACCGAATCCACCAATCCCATCCTGAATTTTATGGCCCAGGAATATGTCCGTTACCTTGAAGAGCAAATCAATCAGGTAAAGAATAACAGCTGATAGGACCCCATGAATCTTATCTTTCGTTTGATTTCCCTATTAGTCAGACTTGCTCCGGCTAGTCTGACTTATGCCGCTATTGCGGCGCTAACTATTAACTATTACCTTTGCCTAAAATTTACAAGAACATGAAAAGACTACTTACCATTTTCTTATCCATAACATCCCTATCCATCATTGCTCAGGATAAACAAGACACCACTAAAAAAGCAAGCACCGAACCCGAGAAGTACAGCAATATCAAAACCGGCCCCGGAACCTCCGGCAACGACACCATCACCAACACAGGTGTAGCTGTGGCACCTTCAACCATGTTTTTCAGGGCAAAACCAGGGAAGTCTCAAACCATCTACCTGACCATTACAAACGATCAGAAAAAGTCGGAGAAGTTTAAAATCTCTTTTGAAGATTATACCATGGATAATATGGGAAGAACAAAGGAAGTTCCGATTGGACAAGTAGCTGACTACGGACTAAGCAAGTACATTTTAGCTGCTCCCAGTGTTGTAGATTTAAAACCGGGCGAAAAGAAAAAAATAGCAATTACAGTATCCATGCCTGAAACAGACGAAGCTTACAGAGCCTCCTGGACGATGATGCTGGTTGATCGCTTAACGGAGCGTAAATTTCTGGTACCTGATAAATCGAGCGAAAAAGAGATGCAGATGGGGATTATTCCAACATATGGTTTCGGAATCCATGTGTACCAGAACCCTCCTAATGTAAAAATCAATAAAGTAGAAATTACCAGGTTCAATTTCACATTTAATGATAGCAGTAAATTTGTTGCCCTTACTGTTAAAAATACCGGTGACGGCATGGGATTTTGTAAATCCTATGTAGAGATAAACAACCTGAAAACAGGTAAAATTGAAAAGGACCTCTTGAAGCAATTTGTGGTTTTCCCTGGGCTGGAAAGAAGCTTTGATCTTGTCGTACCAGGTAAACTTCAGAAAGGCAAGTATTCGGTTCTACTGGTACTTGATTTTGGCAGTAAGGAGTCTCTTGAAACGGCCGAGCAGGAAATAACGGTAAATTAAGTTGGAAGGTCTGTAACCTTATCCTGTTGTTGTGCGTTAAACTTATAAAATGATAGAGTAATTTGTTTTATTTCAGGTTTTTTATATAAATTTGCTAACGAATCCAAAAACTCAAACCAAAAAAACGCAATTATGAAAAAAATTTTCAAATTATCCGCGCTGATTGTTGCAATGTGCTTAGGGAAGGCAACGTTCGCACAATTGCAGGACGAACAAGATGTCACAATGACAATGGATCTTCAGCCGATTCTGCAGTTGCAGATGGAAGGGCCGGATCAGATTGATTTCACTTTTGATGAGATCAACAAGTATTACACAGGTGTTATCAAGACCGGTGCTAATATTTTGAAAGTAAGTGCTTCAGTTTCTTTTGACCTTTGGGCTGTGGGCCTTTCATCAGGATCATTGGTTGCTGGAGGGTTAGTATGGGACAATCCTGTCATTTATGGCGATGCCATCTCTGGGAATGCTAAAAATTTGATTCCGTTGACAGCTCTTGAGCTTCACCAGTTTCCAGCTAATCCTGTTACAGGAGGTTGTGCATTGAATTTCACGAGTGTTGCTTCAGATTACAGCGCACAATTTGCTCCTTATTTTTCAACGAACCTTGTGGCCCCTTTTGGTAACAGTTTGGGTGCTAACTTAACCAATGGAGCTGGTACTGAGGGAAATAACGCAATCTTTTGTACTTCAACCACTACCCCTTATGTGCATCCTGCCAGCACCGCTTTAGCTACAACTACAGAAAAATACATTGCAGGTGCATCTACTACTGCAGCTGGTTGTCAGGTAAATGCTGGGTCTTATCTATTTGGTACAAATACTGCTGCCAATAACGCTGCTGGAACTTTTGGTAATGCATCAGCAAGCCAAACCAGTGGAGGTTATTATTTTGTTATGGATTACCGTATTCTTCCAGGGCTACCAGCTAAATTCCCTTCAACAGTTCCCGGAAACAATGCAAATGGAACCGGTCCTAACTACATTACACTTGCAAATGCTGCAGGTAATATCAATACTACTGTAAATGATTTCGCCGCTCCTGGCGTATACACCATGTTCGTAAAATACATTGTTTGCGAAGATGAATAGTCTTTAATAGGATAGAAAAAGGCTGACCCTTTAAGGTCAGCCTTTTTTATTTTAAGCTCAGCCTAATCTGGCTTTAATTTCTTAAATTTGTTATCGTGGAGATGGTGAAATCAAAAAGTATCTATGTTTCATTTGTTTTTTGTCTTCTCAGTTACTTTTCCTACGGGGGGTGTGCACCCAGTATCACGAATTATACCGAGTATGTAACGGCAATTGAGTTTGATAATTTTGGTGACCTCATGTCAGGGATAACCAAAAACGGGTGTTTTTCCTTTTTTGTTTCCACCACCAGCGGATGTCCCTGGGATTTGTTTGTTTCGGGAGTAACACTCACCCAGCAAGCGGCTTTCAGTTCGGAAGGTATAACATTACCTCTTTCCAGCATCAATGTCAGGGCAGTAAACAACTGTACCACCCCTAATCAGGTTTACCCTCCTGTTAACAATCGAATTACAGGAAATTTCACCCCTGCATTTACCGCAGCAAGCCCTTATTACCTTGTCGGAACTTCTGCAGTGAACGGTGACATACCGGCTACTTTTTGTGCTGCCTCAACGATCAATGATGTAGGAACACCAGTTGGGAATCCTTCCACCAACCAATTTCGTTTTGACTTTGACATCATACCTGGCCTGGGTACAGGGGCGGCTAATTTTATTCAACCGGGCATTTATGTATTAAACATGAATATTACGGTGGTAGACGATGGATCGGGGATTCCTTTCCAGACCATTTCGTATCAACTTAACATTACGATCGATGAAATTTTATCGCTTAATGTAGCAACCTCCAATCAGGTCAACTTCACTTTTTCAGCCTTGAAAGATTATACTTCAGGTGTTACCAATTACAGTGCAACCAAGCTAACAGTTAACTCAACGGTAAGTTGGGATCTGATGGCCATTGGTACTTCTTCCAACAATGAATCAAGTGCGGGTACCAGACCTTACTGGGATATGACTTCATCCTATGCCGGGGTGGGAACTCCCAATATTCCGCTGGATGTTTTAGAGCTTTTCCAAAGCCCAATAAACCCAACGACAACAGGGCCAACGGCAGATTACAGTTCAAATTTTACCATTCCTCCCTCAGGGAATAACAACATTGCAGTAGGTTATCTGGCCGGAGGTGTGATTACCGGTGTAGGACCTGCAGGTCTTGAAAGAACAATAGCGGGAGACTGGGGGGCAGTGGGAGCAGGACACAATGTTGCACCTGGCAGTTACCAGGCAATTGCGATAGCCCCAGCAACCTGGATCAGATCTAACTATAGCTACCTGATCAGCTATCGGCTCACACCAGGTCTTCCACCGCAATTTTCATACTCCAAACTAGGAATTGGAAACATTGTTTCACCTTCATTTGCCCAACCAGGAACATATACGATGCAGGTGAAATACATTTTATCTGAAGATCAGTAAAAGCAACCTATGAAAGCACCTCTACTGGTTTTTGCTTTTTTGCTTTCTTCTTGCTTGTTTGCTCAACAAGCTCCGGTCGACTCCTTGGCAAAACCGTCTTCTGATCCTGTGGTTGCAGATCCTGTGCCTGCTCCAGCTGCTTTGCCGGCAGTTGCCACTCCTGCATCAAGACCCGATTCTGTCAAAATTTTTAGGCGGGCCGAAAAACTAATAGCCACCTTTGATACAGTGCAAAACATTCTGGAGGAAGGGGAAATATTCTCCAAAAACCTTAGGGTTGTCAGCAACATTGACGAACGCCTGTCATTCAAATTGGACGTCAGTTTTCCAGCAGAATGGAAAACCCTCGTCAACAAAGATAAAACCTTTTACATTGACGGTCATGACACCATGTATATTCCAGTACGTCTTGTTCCACTTGGTAAAATAAGAGGCAATACAAAGTATGTCATCAATGCCTACCTCTTTGATACACTCGGAGCGCCTGTTACATCAACGTATGTGTTGGCTTCCAGGCCAAAGTTGACGAAATGGTCCTTAAATATAGGTCCTAACCGAAAAGTTTATTTTAAAAACGATTCCAATCAAGCACGATTCTCCATTAGTCTTGGCAATGAAGGGACAGAGCCTATTGACTTGTATATGACATTGGGAAATTACAGGAAAGATCTGATCATCATGGATACGAATGGGGTTTTTATCAAACGACCGAATCGCTCTGTTAACTTAAATCAATTTGCTGATACGGTTTTTTATTATGGAGTAAAAATATTTTCAGCTGCGAGAAACAAAAAAAGAATTGATACAGAAGGATACATTCCAGGTTATATGAACGAATCAAGAACCTATTCAATTTTTGCAAAAAGCACAGAAACAAATCTCCTTGGAGCCAACGCAAGGCAGCAATACCAGAAAATTGATTTTGTGCAGTTGCCGAATGTTCGACGCCTGACTGAATACGGAATGTACTCCCTTCCGGTGTTGATGGATTTTACCCTCAGTAACTTGTTTTCACAAGAACCAACAGCATCTCTTTTTTTACGAGGATCTACCGGCCTTAACAATGGTGGAACAATAATGTATTCGTTTCAAGCTGTCGGAGCATTTGGAGTGCTTGGGTCCTCGTCTTTCCCACCTCCTTTTTTTACACTGGGTTATTACGATTATAGGCTATCTGTTTTGGTAGGAGACGTAGGTGGATCAGGCGGAGGAATCGGGATAGGTGGAAAAGGGATAAACAGCACGTATAGAATTAACAAGAGAAATAAGATAGGTGCTTTTTTTGTGGTAAATCCGGGTTTCCTCCGGCAATTTAACTATTATGGAACGGGTGCTAATTATAATTATACAGGAGATCAATTCAATGGAGGTTTAGCATATTCACACATACAATATGGGGTAAATACCGGGGCGTATCAATTTACATATGATTACCTGTCGGCCTTTGGAGGATTTTCATTTTTAAAACACAATTCAATTACGTTATCTGTGATCTCAGACAGGGTCGCAAATCAGGGAATAGCCAGGGAAGGTCTGAACGGAAATCTAGGATATGGAGGCAGTTTCATTAAAACAAAACTGACAACAAACATTAATGTTGGATATTATTCCAAATACTACTCTTTTTATGATATGGGAAATAGAATAACAGTTAACCATAATAGTTTCTATAGGTTAAATGCAAAATGGTCGCTTAGAATGACTGATATTTATAACCAGTATGCCACCCCTGAGCCTCTTCAGAACCTTATATATTATCGGCAGACTTCGTTCTCCAATATTTTATCAGCAGGAAGAGCGCTTGATATTTATTCTTCTGTTAACGCTGGCGTCTTCTACAATATTTTCCAGGATGACTATTACCTCTATACATCCCATTCAAGAGGAATTCAATTTAATTACAATTATACATTTCCGGAAGACTATTTTATTTTTGGAACATCAGCGCAATTTGGTTATAACAAAATAGTCAGTCAGACTAATTCTCCCGATGATTTCTTTCTAAATATTAATACTGTTATTAAATATAGAGTTTACTCCTTATTGGTCAGGTATACAGATGGTAGTCCAAATGGTGCTTATTTTGTCAATTCCTCCCAGCAATTGTATTCCGAAGATTTTTCAGCTTCGTTGAATCACCAATATCAATTCAGAAACAGACATTTTATTTTGAATAATTCGTTAACATATAATTTATTGCCTGAAGCTGATAGAACAAGCTGGGGTATCACTCCTGAATTAAATTATTACACACGGGATGGCTGGAGAATCAGAGTGACAGCCGGGTATTACTATTCCAAATCTCTTCCTGTAGGATATAACCCATACCAGGTACTTGTACCTACAACAAGTACAAGCACGACCGACAATTCTCAGACCCCTGTAATTTCAGACAGTTACGTGCTGATGTTAGGAGTAAGAAAGGAATTCGGAATTCCTCTTCCATTTATTAAAAAACGGTTTCCAAGTCTGAATTTCATCGCATTTGCAGACGTTAATGGAAATGGGAAATTTGATCTCGACGAAACACGTTTGGAAAATGTAGTGATTAACGTGAATGGATGGGAAGTACTTACCAATTCCAAAGGGCAGGCAAGTTTAAAAAACTTACCTGAAGGGGAGTATGTCTGGCAAAGTTTTTCACTGGAGGACATTCAAGGCTATTTTCCCAACATAAATGACAGAATAAAAGTTTTTGCAACGACCGAAGACACAACCTATAAAAAATTCAATCCGGACGGGAAGTTAATACCGGTACCCTACGTAAAAGGGATTAAACTCTTCGGAAAAATATACCTTGACAGGGAAAAGCTTTCTCCTGACGCAATTAACCTGCTTGACCTCTCAGGAATACGGGTTTCGGTAAATTGTTCCGGCAAAAAATCGTCCTGCCTGACTGATAAAGACGGATCCTTTATGCTCTATCTGCCCTATGGAAAATACATTGTGTCCATGGATGAAAAAATTCTAGGTGATCGTTTTAGACTCATGCAGAACGACATCGAAGTCGAACTCAACAAGGGCATTGAAAACCTCTTTGTCTCTTTCTACATAGTGGAAAACAAACGTAAGATCAACCGCAAGCGATTTGACTCCAACGGTAATTTGATTCAGGAAGGCGCCGCACCAGGAGCTGCCGCCGATGCACAGACAGCCGGCAATAAGCCCAACGGAACAGGTGCCAATGCAACGGGTGCTCAAACGGGCAATAATACCGGTGCAACCGGAGCCAATGGCGCCAACCCGAACGCCGGGCATGACCTGGTGGCAGAAGCCAATGCCGTCGCGTCCAAAGTACGTCCAAGACCGGGCTACGACGTATCCAAAGACGCCTTTTTAGCAGACAAAACAGACGCCACCACCACCAAAGGTCTGATATACACCATCCAGCTCGGGGCGTTTCAGAAGCCCCTCCAGCCCAACTTTTTCAAAGGATTTAAGAATGTGATGTACGAGCGCATCGACAACGAAATGGTGCGCATCACAGCTGGCAATATGAAGACTGAAGCCGAAGCCCTGTCCGAGCGGGACAACATGCAGAAAGTCGGATTCCCCGGAGCCTTTGTGGCAGTGTATTACGACGGAAAGCACATTTCCTTGACAGAGGCCAAGCAGATCAGCAGCAGACCTAAATGATCGTCTTCGCGAGCAATAACCCCGGTAAATTAAAAGAAATCACCTTATTGCTTCCCCCTTCCATCCTCATCAACGACCTGGCCTCTATTCACTGCCAGGAAGAATTGGAAGAGAGCCAAAACACCCTCGAAGGCAATGCCCTTCAAAAAGCCCGCTACGTAATGCACAAATACAATGTTTCCTGTTTCGCCGACGACACCGGGCTTGAAATAGAAGCGCTCGGAGGAAGACCAGGCGTGTTTTCCGCCAGGTACGCAGGAGAACAAAAAAATGCAGAGGATAACATGAACAAGGTACTCACCGAAATGAGCGCTATCAGTAACAGAAAAGCCCGCTTCAGGACAGTGATCGCACTCGTGTTGAAAGAAACCATGGGTATTCAACCTAAGGAATACCTGTTCGAAGGCATCGTCAACGGTCTCATAGCTCCTTCAAAACAAGGAAAAGCCGGTTTCGGCTACGATCCGATTTTTATCCCCGAAGGATATTCAGAAACATTTGCAAACATGAATACCGGCGAAAAAAATAAAATCTCTCACCGCGGCAAAGCAGTTGCTCAACTCGTACAATTTCTTAAAACCGAGCGTTAAGGCCAACCGCAACAGCATAGGGGGCTCCAATACTCACCTCTAAGCCTGCGCCGATCACCTTTGAAAAATAATACCTGAGTCCAAACAACACGGCGGGAGCAAAATTGCTTGTTGAACCAAAAGAAACACTTTTCAGGTTCGGATCCAGGCTTGTATTGGTCAAGGTCCACGTAGTATAACCCAGCCTTAATCCCGTATATAAATCCAGATCTGTTGATCTTCCAAAATGGATCAATGGCCTGAGTGCGTAATTTATTCTGGATAATGAGATAGAACTAGGGGCATAAGGGATCATCGTGTTTTGGTCTACATAGGAAGGGATGCCCACACTCCAGCTTTGGTAGGAAGCCGCAAGCCCGATGCTAAAGCGGCGATTTACTCCATAATCATACGATCCAAAAATAACAGGGATGGATGAGGTGGAAAAACTGATCGCATTGGTGGAGCTGACCGCAGTGGTTATAGCAGTGGTATATGCGTTGATGAGAAGGCCGGCAATGCTCACACCAACTCCGGCAGTCACCGCACTTTGACCAGCATCCTGTTGTGCAGTTGCAGTGTGTACAGAAGTCAGATGCAGGAATACCGCAAGAATAAGTAAAAGAGTAATTTTTTTCATAGAGGTAAGGATTGGTTTAGTTTTAGATTTATAATGGCAAATTTAGTTTTTTTTACCAATTAGGAACAATTGCTTCCCGATAGTTTGCTTCTCTGCTTCTTCTGAAAGTTTATTGTTATTTTTGTAATCATCCTAAGCATATTTTTTCAAAACCAGATCATTTCATTGAAAATTAAATTGACTACATTTTGAAAATAAAAGTCGGAATATTTTTTGGAGGTACCTCGAAAGAGCGGGAAGTTTCATTCGCCGGAGGCCGCACCGTATATGACAATCTGAACAAATCACTTTTTGAAGCCATCCCCGTATTTGTTGACAGCTTTGGAAATTTCACCCTGCTTGACTGGCAATACATTTACAAAGGGAGCATTCGTGATTTTTATCCTCCCCTTGAGTCCATTCCCGCCTCCCGGGGCGGATTCCAGGTATACGCAGAAAACCTGGGACCCCTGACCGTCAAACAACAGGAAGACCTGCTGGAGAAGATAGGGACAAAAATTTATTATTCAGAGCTGCATTCGCTCATAGACCTCGCATTCTTATGCCTGCACGGTACCAATGGAGAAGACGGGCGTGTTCAGGGATTGCTTGAATACCTGGGAATACCCTATACTGGTTCCGGAATACTTCCTTCCGCCATCGGCATGAACAAGGCCATACAAAAAGAGCTGATGATCAATGCCGGTTTTGCCAGTCCGAAATTCATGAGCATCAGTGCGGGCGAATGGCTGCAGGAACAATTCAGGACAGCCACCTATGAAAAGGTTAAATCGGGGATCGGGTTTCCCCTCGTCGTGAAACCCGCCAACCAGGGATCATCCATCGGAGTCAGCATTTTGAATGATGCAGATAAACACAGTTTCAACGCGGCCATAGAAAAAGCATTTTTTCATAAAAGAATCGAAGCCCTGAACTGGAAAAACCTCAGCAAGGAAAAAAAGGTGGAATTCATCCACCAGGTCTCCGATATCCGGGAAGGCATCGGCCTTCCGGTAAAAATAAGAAATGGGGCACACACATTGTTGGACACGGTGTACCATCCCGATCTGCTCATCGACTACCTCGATGAAGTTTTACAGGTTGAAGAAATATTGGTTTTGGAGGCCCTCGACGGAGAAAACACGGTATTGCTGGAAGAGTTCATTGAAGGCAGGGAGTTTTCCTGCATCGTCTTGCAGCAGGAGAGTGGGAAGCCGATAGCCTTGCCTCCGACAGAAATCAAAAAAGGGAAAGAACTGTTCGATTACCGATCCAAGTACCTGCCCGGCTTATCCCGGAAAATTACTCCGATTGACCTTCCGACAGAAAAAATTAATGTCCTGCGCAACGAATGTGAACGGCTGTTCAACACCCTGCATTTTGATGTGTATGCGCGCATTGACGGTTTTATAGGCAAAAGCGGTAAGGTATTTCTGAACGACCCGAACACGACCTCCGGCATGATGCCATCCTCTTTCTTTTTTCACCAGGCCGCTGAGATCGGGCTCAACCCCTCCCAGTTCCTGACGTTCATCCTGCGTACCTCCCTGGCACAGCGCATCACCACATCGAAAAACAGTGCCAGCTATGATCACCTGCTCGATCAGCTTGACATCCTGATCCGCCAGGACCAGAAAGCCGCAGCCAACCGCATTCGGGTAGCCGTGCTCTTTGGAGGGTATTCATCCGAAAGACACATTTCAGTAGAAAGCGGAAGAAATATTTTTGAAAAGCTGGCCTCTTCTGACAAATACGAACCCATCCCGGTTTTTCTGACCGGGAACGAAGGCCAGCACCTCATGTACCAGGTGCCCGTCAACCTGCTCCTGAAAGACAATGCCGATGACATCCGTGATAAAATTAATAACTATGAAGTACACGAAGTGGTCCGTGAGATCATCGAAGAATGTTACCCCATCACCTATAAATATGCAAGCGCAGGAAGCCTGGCAAGCCCTGAAAAGCTCACTTACCAGGACCTTCAGAAACGCGTAGATTGCGTATTCATTGCCCTGCATGGCCGTCCGGGAGAAGACGGCGCCGTGCAACAAAACCTGGAGAGCGTAAGTCTCCCATACAATGGATCAGGGATAGAAAGCTCGCAGCTGACCATTGACAAATACCAAACCAATGAACGCTTAAAAGAAAACGGCTTTCATGTCGCAGAGCACCTGTTGATCCGGGAAGAACAATGGCGTGAAAACAAAATTGCAGTCATCGAGTCGATCCGGCAAAAGTTAGGATTCCCCTTCATTGCCAAACCAGTGGATGACGGCTGCAGCTCAGCCGTGCGTAAAATAAAAACCCCGGCCGAATTCGAAGCCTTTGCAAAGCTGATCTTCCGTCATCAGGAAGAGCTTGATGCCTCCGCATCCGGCCTTCTGAACATCAAAGCAAAAGAAGAATTTCCGATGAAAAAAGTAATCCTCGCCGAAGAATTGATCAGCAGCAGGCAGGCAAAACACTTTTTAGAGATCACCGGAGGCATGCTGACCACCTACGACAAAAAAGGGATCCTTCAATACCAGGTCTTCGAAGCATCCGAAGCCCTGTCCGAAGGAGAAGTACTCTCACTGGAAGAAAAGTTTCTGGCCGGGCAGGGCCAGAACATAACACCTGCCAGGTATTCGGGCAACCCTTTCGACAGGCAGAAGATTTCCGACCAGGTCAAAAAAACGTTCCTGAAAGCCGCAAAATTACTGAACATACAAGGATACACCCGCATCGACGCCTTTGTGCGCATCTACTCCCCCGACAAGATAGAAGTCATTTTCATAGAAGTCAACTCACTCCCTGGGATGACACCCGCAACCTGTATTTTTCATCAGAGCGCCCTCGAAGGACTGAGACCTTATGACTTCATTGACAAGATCATTGAATTTGCCTTTGAAAGAAATAAAATCCAGGTAAATGGCTAATTAAGATAAATGACTAATTAAGACATATAAATAACCAATTAAGACATATAAATGGCTAATTGAAACATCTAAATGCCAAACCCAAACATAAAACGCATCCTGAAACAACTGGCCCTGGCACTGAGCATTTTTGCAGTGCTTACCTGGCTCATCTTTCAATGGCTAAGCATTTATACCCATCATGGTGAATCAATAGAAGTTCCTGATTTTAAAGGACTTAAAATAGTTGACCTAAAGTCTTTTCTGCAAGACAAAAAATTAAAATACACGATCATTGATTCCATTTATGATCCCAAAGGTCCCAAAGGAATCGTGATCCGCCAGGACCCCGAAAAAAAATCACTCGTCAAAGAAAATAGAACCATCTATTTATACGTTACCACTTTATTGCCTCCGCAAGTCACCATGCCTAAATTAAAAGACAAGTCCTTGCGACAGGCGATTTCCGTATTGGAAACCTACGGATTAAAATTCGGCAGGCTCACATCCCGGCCCGATCAATGTGCCAACTGTGTACTTGAACAAATGGTAAAAGGGAAAAAAATAGAGCCTGGCACTCAGGTTCCCAAAGGAACAGCAGTCGATCTGTTGATTGGGAAAGGCCTGAGCGATGAAAAAGTGGTGGTGCCCAACCTGCGGGGCCTGACCTATTCTCAGGCCATCCAGAAACTGGCCCTTTCCTCCCTTTCAGAAGGAAAAGCTATCTTTGATTCACCGGTTGATTCAGCACACGAAAAAGTATACAGACAAATCCCCGCAGGTTCAGGTGAAAAAGTCAAAATCAGAATGGGCAGCAGCATAGACCTGTTTCTGACAAGCAAAGAAGAGCTGGTGGATAATGCAGACTCCAGCTCAGTCACCACAGATCCGGTAAAAGATCCTAAATGAGACAGCTTCGATTTTATTTCCATTCGCTCACCCAACTATTTAGCCCCAAAGGGCAGGTTTACCCCATCCCTCTTCTCCTCTTCATCGTTGCATTTCAATTACTCCGTACATCCATCATTTGCGCACAAACAGAAAACCTCACCTACCTGCACTCCAACCCTGTAGTCTCCGGACATTACCAGGCAGCATTTAAAAAACACCACATCATACCTCCTCCGCCACCCATTCCGAACGACACACTGCCCTTTTTGGATGACTTTTCCAAACCCGGACCCTATCCCGATTCAACCAAATGGATGGATAGAAACGTATACATCAACAACACCTTTCCCATTGCCCCGCCTTCCATTGGCGTGGCAACCTTTGACGGCCTTGATTCAACCGGTTATCCCTACGATTTCACAGCCTCCGGAACAGACGTCGCTGCGGCAGACTACTTAACCTCCAGGCCCATCAACCTGGCAAAATGGAACACCGCGATTTATGCCACAACTGTTTATTTAAGTTTTTTCTATCAGGCCCAAGGACGTGGTATTTTTCCAAAACCGCAGGATTCCCTGGTGCTTGAATTCAAGCTCGCAGATTCAACCCATTGGGACTATATCTGGTCTCACGTAGGATATGAACCAGCCTTCAATGATACGGGTTTTCACCCGGTCATTGTACCCTTATTGGGCAATGCCAATGGGGTAGACTATTTAGCCAATGGATTTCAGTTCAGATTCCGCAACTATGCCTGCCCTTGCGGAAACGTTGACCACTGGAACATTGATTACGTGTACCTCGACAAAAACAGAAATCCAAACGACACCACTTTCCAGGACGTAGCCTTTGCTTACAACCCATCCTCTTTACTCACTAATTACCAGGCCATGCCCTGGAGGCAATATCAAAAATCCGAATTAAGAGATTCCCTGGTTACCTGGATTCGTAACAATTTCGATACCACTTTAATAAGAAGCTATTCCTATACCATTGATAGCAGCGGCTTTGTGAAGGGTACAGATAATTCCAACGCGGATAATATTTATACCTTTAAATACCATTCCTATTGCAACTGGCCCCCCTTTGAGCATCCACCCTTAAATTACACCATTCCACCGCTGCATGACAGTACAGAATACATCTGGACAAGTTCACTAAGCACGGCTTCAGATGATTTCGACCAATTTAACGACACGGTCCGCTTCACTCAGAAGTTTAAAAACTATTACGCCTACGACGATGGAAGCGCTGAGTTGGCCTATTACATGGCGGTCAGCGGAACCTTTAACCCTTCGGTTTGCCTGCGTTACCACCTGAACGTTGCAGACACCGTAAAAGCGATAGAAATCTTTTTCGACCCAGTCGTTGCCAATGCAAGCCTTTCTGATTTTCGCTTGGGAATCTGGAATGACAATAAAGGCCTGCCCGGAACCCAACTGTACGTTGACACCATTCAGGAATTCCCCGATTACCTGCGTGGCACTTACAATCAATTCGCCACCTATACCCTTGCAGACACCAACTTTATTTTACAACCCGGCGATTATTATTTCGGAGTCATCCAGGACAAGCTCAATTGCAATGACCCCAGCGGCGCCGACTGTCCCTTAGACATAGGATACGACGTCAATACCAATGCCGTCAACAACACGTTCGTCAACTTATCCGGGTCCTGGCAGCCATCCGCAGTGCAAATACCCGGATCCTTGATGATACGACCCGTCTTTGGAGCAAATAATCACAACGTGACAGGCATACAGCCCATCCAGGCCTCCTCCCTTAATTTTTCTGTTTATCCGAATCCTGCCGGAAACAACCTGAACATAACCATGAACCTACCCGACAAGCAGGGGAGGGTAGACCTGAGCCTTCTCGATGCATACGGGAACCTCCTTTACCAGCAGACCAACTACAAAGGCACCAGCATCGACATGAGCCAATTCACACAAGGAGTTTATTTTGTCAAAGTAAACGACCAGGAGGCCAACTCCGCCATCCGCAGAGTAGTCGTCATTCATCCCTGAAAGATTTCCAGCTCTGAACCCGACGCTCCCTGAAATATCAGGAAATCAAAACCTCCGCAGGAATTCCCAATAAATTATGCAAAGCCTTAACTATTTCAAGAGTGAGAGGTTTTTTACCTCGTAATATTTGAGAAACATAACTTTTGCTTCCGATTACCGAAATTAAATCTTTGTTTTTAAAGCCCTTTTCCTCCATTTTGAGTTTAATAGCTTCAAGAGGATCAGGGTTAGGAATAGCATAATGTCTGTCCTCGTAATCCTTTATAAGTAGCAATACAATTTGTAACTTCTGTCCTGGTGAACTACTTGGTTTGACTTTTTCATCAAACATTTTATCAGCCCATTCTAAATAGCTTTCATATTCTTTTTTTGAATGAATAGGTTTTAATTTCATTTTTTTTGATATTTAATTGTTGAAACATTGATCTTATCATACTCCGCCTGCGTGCCAAACCATTTGATTTGGATAGCCCTATATTCAAAAACTATTTTGACCACAAGCCTGTATTTATTTCCCATGATATTAAAAACCACACGATTGTCACCAACTAAACTGGCATTCCCATATTGCTTTTTAAGCTCATTGAAATTCCTGAAATTTCCTTTAATTAGTTCATTATACCATTCATAGAGTGCGTTCCGTGCTGGAGGGTGTTTTTTACAGTATTCCAAAAGAGTATTTCTTGCAATAATATTAAACACCTGACAAAGGTAAGCAAAAGTTTACTTATAGTAAACTCTTACTGTAATTTTTTACGCGTGAAATTTTAAATTTGCTAACAAGGTTTGTCTGGCATACATTTGATACCTACCTTTAAAAACCTACAGAAAAGAAATGCCCCGAAAGAAATCACCAAAACCCTCTGCCAAACCAGAACGATCTACAGAACTAGAACCCTCCACGGAATCAGAACTGTCCACAGAATCAGAACCCTTCACAGAAACAGACCTGACCGAAGGGGATCAGGAGCTTTTCGAACACTATCGTTTCCTGATTGACAAAGGTCAGGAGCCGCTGCGCATCGATAAATTTCTCATGAACAGAGTTGAAAATGCGACCCGTTCCAAAATCCAGCAAGCTGCGGAAGCAGGGAGCATTCATGTCAATGAAAAGCCCGTAAAGTCGAACTACCGGGTAAAACCCAACGACATCATTACCATCATGCTTTCCCATGCACCTCGGGAAATCGAATTGATACCTCAGGACATTCCCATCAACATTGTGTTTGAAGACGAAGACCTGATCATCGTGAACAAAGAGGCGGGGATGGTCGTGCATCCCGCCTACGGAAATTACAAAGGCACACTCATGAATGCCTTGGTGCATCACTTTAGTAATCTTCCCATACGCGAATACAAAAACAAAGACATAGATGCACGCATTCGCCCTGGCCTGGTGCACCGCATCGACAAAAACACATCCGGTATTTTGGTGATCGCCAAAACAGAAAATGCCATGAATAAACTGGCAAAAGAATTTTTTGACCACTCCATCGATCGAACCTATTGGGCATTGGTTTGGGGAGACTTCAAAGAAGAAGCAGGCACCATCACCGGCAACATAGGCCGCAGCCTCAAAGACCGAAAGAAGATGGAAGTCTTTCCCAAGGCTGATTTCGGAAAACAAGCGATCACCCACTACAAAGTACTTGAGCGATTCGGCTATGTAACCCTGATCGAATGCAAACTCGAAACCGGTCGCACCCATCAGATACGTGTGCACCTGCGTTACGCAGGACATCCTGTATTCAACGACGAAGTATACGGAGGAGACCGCATCTTAAAAGGAACCACCTTCACCAAATACAAACAATTCGTAGAAAACTGTTTCAAGATGATACCCCGTCATGCCCTCCATGCAAAATCCCTTGGCTTCAAACACCCCAAAACAAAAAAATACATTTCCTTCGACTCCGAACTTCCCCCCGACATGCAAAACGTCGTTCAAAAATGGAGAGCCTATTCCTCCAACAGAGATCTGAATGAGTGATTTTCCTTCCATCTTCCTTTCACTTCCTTTCAGGCAACCTAAATGAAGGAACTTCTTTCATTTCTTACATTTTCCTGACATGCAATTTCTGAAACGCCGTGAAAATGCCCAATCCTCCTTTAACATTGGTAAAAACAGGGCTGGGAGTTCCAAAAGGATCCCCTGATGTATTATTAAAATTGCTGATTGAATTCAGGTATTGGTAATAATCCTGACTGATGTTCAGAACATAAAAGTCATAGAAGACGGAAGAATAAAAATCCTGCCACATTATTTTAACAGTGAATGCTGAGCCAGCGCGACCCTGGTTTGTAAACACCGGACTTCCCAGCGTATCCAAATTGTTATAAAGGGTATCAACAATTCCTGTTCCTCCACCATTATATGAATATTGCAAGGTGGCCTCCTGAGCAAAGAAGACGTAATAATTAGTCTGGTTAGGAATGTCCTGCCAGGAAACATCAATTTCCTTATTAGTGCCTGTAAAACTGCTGACCGTATCTATAAAATGAATGGACATAGAAGGCACACTGGATAACGGAACAGTACAGGAAGCACTCACACTTGACCCATCCGGAGTGGAGACCGTTAAATAATATGTTTTTGCAGGTAAAACAGAAAACTGACTTGCCTTTAATTTATAAGTAGAATCACCCGTATTGAATGAAAGGATACCCGAATTTGTTCCATCAGAAATTTTAACAAGGGCATTTGAAACTTTTTGAAACACCGTATTGCTGTTTTGTTTAGAACCAAAATAAGGAACTGATTTGGTAACCGTGGCAACTAAAACAGTATCCTGGGGAGAAATAAAACAGCCAACCACCAGCTTGGGGCTTGCATCCGGAAGTTTTATGTTGGTAACATCCTTAACACAAGAACTAAATAAAAAAATCAGGAAGAAAAAAAGTAAAAAAATTTTACGAAGCGTTCCTGCGGGCATCATGCTAAAATTTGAATGAATAAGATACCGATGGAATGATGGGGAACAACGACACCTGTTGCAGTGCGGTGGTCCCGTTGGGGTTCGTACCTATAAAATAAAAATAGGGATTTTGCCTGTTGTATAAATTGTAGATGCTGAATTCCCAGGTTCGTACTCCGTGCTTTTTGGTTTTGTGCCATTGAATACCAATGTCCATGCGGCTATAGGCCGCCATCCGGAAGGCATTCATGCCAGAATATTCCGTCACCGGATTCTGGGAGGAGATCAAGCTCTGGTAACTTGGCCCCCCAATCGACTGTGAAGGCGCATTGTAGCTGGAGATGGGCAATGTAATGGCATTGCCCGTACCATAGACCCAGGTAGAAGAAAGCGTGATCCCCTGTCTATCCTTCGTCTCTTCTCTCAATTGATAGATCCCCACAATCGAAACACTGTTCCGGCAATCGTAACCGGCATAAAATTTATTGCCATTATTCAGTGAGTCAAACTGAAGCTGAGTCCAGGAAAGGGTGTAGGCGATCCAACCCGAAAGTTTACCAAATTTGCGTTGCACTAAAAGTTCCACCCCATAGGACCAGCCTTTTCCCTGGGTAATGTAATTTTCCCAGCTGTAATTTCCTGTACCCGTACCCGTACCCGTGCCCGTACTGGCTCCAATTGAATTGGAGCCTATGTCAAGAAAGCTGGCACCTGGCTTGTATCCCAACACATTGTCCATCGATTTATAATAGCCCTCCAGCGTAATTCCCAGATTGTATTTTAGGATATCCCAGGCAGCACCTGCCGCAACCTGACGCGAACTTTGTGGAGGAAAATCTTTTGTAGACGGCACCCACAAATCGGTAGGGAGCCCAAGCCCGGTAGGCGATAATAAATTAACGTACTGATCCATCGCAACAAAAGATGCTTTGAGCGACAAGTTATCCTTTAAATTATAGCTCGCAGACAAGCGGGGCTCAGTATTAAAATAATTTTTATCCTGCGTATTAAAATTGGTCAGACGTAAGCCCACATTCATTTTTAATAATGGATTTATTTTGTAATCATCCTCCAGGTAAGCAGCCGACTCAATCCCATTTAAAACATTGGTATTGTTTATATTTCCCCCGTTTGAACCCGTATTATCCACCACGGTAAGGGTTTCCAGGTTAAATTGATGAAACGTTGTCATGAATCCTCCCCTTACATAATTTTTTAAATCCGGATGATAGTCCAGGTCGTATTTCAACCCGTAATCTCTGATCCCGGAAGTATAATTAATATTAAAAAGAGTGCTGCCCCCAGATTTTTCCACGAAAGATGTTAAAAACGTATAGTCACTTACTATCAAGGAGGCATTTGAAAATAATTTTTCATTAAACAAGTGATTCCACCTGGCGGTAGCCGTAGCGTTTCCCCATCCCAGCCCGGCTGACTGGCTGGGGTCACCATAGGAATCAGCAGGGATATTTAAATAGAACAGGTCTTTCCCGAAATAACCGCTCAGGTATACCTTATCCTTGTCCCCGAAATCATAATTCAATTTGGCATTTACATCATAAAAATAATACCCTCCTGAACTCCCTGCACCTGTTGCAGCAATCAGGGGTGCGGTAAGGGCATCAATATAGGTTCTTCGGGCGGAAATCAAAAAAGAACTTTTATTCTTATAAAGCGGACCTTCTAAAGTAAACCGAGCAGAAACCAGACCCACACCACCCTCACCATGAATTTTCTCTTTATTTCCTTCCTTCATTCTCATATCCAATACAGAAGACAATCTTCCCCCATAACGGGCAGGAAAGCCCCCTTTGTACAATTCGACACTTTTAATCGCATCCCCATTGAATAAAGAGAAAAAGCCAAAAAGATGATACACATTATAAACAGGCGCATCATCCAAAAGAATCAGATTCTGGTCAGCTCCCCCTCCGCGGACGTAAAACCCCGCACTTCCTTCACTTCCCCTTTGGACCCCTGGCATCAGCTGCAATACCTTCAAAACATCCTTCTCCCCAAGCAATGCCGGGATGTCTTTTATCTGTTCGATCGGAATATTAATCACACTCATCTGACTGCTTTCCGTGTTTCTTTCCGAATGATCCGCAACAATTAGAACTTCTTTCAAAGTACCATTGGTTTTAACCATGTCGATATTCAGTTGAATATCATCCGATAATTTAAGCCTTTTAGCCTGCGGCTGATAGCCGACATAAGAAAATAATAAAGTAACGGAGTCTATTGCAGGCAAGGTGATAGAATAAAACCCAAAATCATTCGTGGTAGTTCCACTCTTAATTTCAGGAAGATAAATCGGGAGGTTGATCAGCGATTCCCTGCTGCCCTTTTCATAAACATATCCGCTTATCGTATACGTTTTTTGCTGACAGTAAAAAGCCCTGCTTACCAGGGAAAGAAAAAAAACAAAGAAAATATTTATAAATCTAATTCTCAATCTGAAGATCAACGCGATTTAAACCCAATTATTATGCAACCCCTTTCTGCCTTCAGCCTTTTTTTCCTTTTGCCTTTTGCCTTCTGCCTTCTGCCTTCTGCCTTTTGACTTATTCCCCCTCCTTATTCCACAACAATTTTCCCCGCCCCCAGACTCCCTTCCTCCGAAACCACCTTATAATAGTAAAGGCCTCTGGCAAGACTCGCTCTTTGAATCTCAAACTGCATCGTGTTCTGGTTGAGCTGAGAAGAAACAAGGTTACCCAGCGCATCATACAGCAGAAGAGACACGCGCGCACTTTTTTTGCTGGAAGAAAGTATACGAACAGTAGCACGCTCACTCATTGGGTTCGGAAAAACAAGGATCGAATGATCCCTTGAAGTAAACTCAGGAATACCCAGAGGATTGCTCCAGGTAAACATTCCGTTGATTGGTGACGTTGTCATTCCACCTGACCACCCTGAAAACACATTATAAAATGCGACAGCGCCGTGATCAAGAGTATCAATCTGATGCCAGGTTTTTCCACCATCAATGCTCAAAGAAGACCCCGAATTATTTTTACCCAATCCCGTGAACATATAATTTCCGGAAGTACCCGGAATGGAACAGAGCCAGCCATCGTAAATTTTTCCAGTATAAGGTTGATTCACCCAGGTTACCCCTCCATCGGAAGTAGCAACGATGCTGGTTCCGTCAGAAGCAATACCCGTCATTGGATCCGTAAAGGCAATGCCGCAGGGTACATCATTCAGATTAGAAGAATGAGCTTGCCAGCTTCTACCCGTATCCGTAGATACAAACACCCTTCCCGCCGTAGTGCAAAACCATACAGTGTCCCCTGAAGCCGCGAAAGTATTGTCAACACCTTCCTCATTAGGGAGATTGCGGGGAATGTTCAGTGAATCCACCCTGATCCAGTCATTTCCCGCATTGCTGGTGGTATAAATTTCCCAATACCTTTCGTTCGAATCGCCCACGCAAATTCCATTGTTACGATCAAAAAAATAAACAAAATCAGGATACCCCCAGGGCCCTGAAAATTTTGCACCGCTTTGATGGATCCAGCTCAGACCTCCGTTGGTAGTTGCATAAATAGCCCCACCCCCTACATGGGGGGTGGTATCAATCATCGAGACCCAGGCAGAGTCATTCCCGATAGCCGTAATGCAATTAATCATCAGGCCAGGGGCACCCGAAACAAGGCCTGGAGTCCAGGTAGCACCACCATTGGTCGTGTGCACATAAGCATTCACGTAATTATCCCCCGTAGTATCATAAACAGAGGCCCATACCGTATTTGCACTGGTAGCCGACATACTGAAAATACTCTGGTGGATGGAAGAGATATTGGAAATCTGCGGAATCCATTCACCATTATCAGAAGCAACCGGAATGCTGACATTAAAAAAGCCGCTGTCTGTCACCGAACACTTGTTTGAGTCGGTAATCAGCACCTTCCAAACCAAATTAGTGCCGGTTTTATTTGGAGTGTAAACACTTGTAGCCAGTGTATCAGGTGTATTCGGATTCGAGACATTCCATAAATAACGGAATGGTCCTGCGGAGTCTCCTATGTCACCCGTTACTTTAGTTGAAAGTGTTTCCGGAAAGTCAACAAAAATGGTAGTAGGCGAAACGATAATACTTGAATTAGAAATGCCATTCACCGTAAACCGGGCACTGTCCACAACAGAACATCCAAATTTGTCAGTGATCGTTACCATACCTAAATTATTTTTTGAAGGAACCCCGGCAATAAAAATATTGGTATCTCTGTTGGCAGAAATTTTCCCCTGAATATTCCAGCTCAAGGTAAACGGCCCCGTCGAATCACCCATATCCTTGAACAAAGCGACCAGCGTATCCGCTGTGCCTGCACAATGCATCCCATTCCCTGTGAACAGCGAAACATTCATGAAATTACTGTTCGCATTCACTGAAAACCGGGTACTGTCAACCACCGAACACCCATAAGTATCCGTAATGGTAAGCAGCCACAATTTATTCGTAAAACCCGTGAGCGGAGTGATCACATTCGTATCACCGCTAGCAGAAACAATACCCGGAGCAGCCCATGCATAAGAAAACGGCCCCGTCGGATCACCACTGTCCGTGATCCCAGCCACCAGCGTATCCGAAGTTCCCGCACAATGCAAGCCCTTGTCAACAGAAAGCGAAGCACTCAGGTTGTTGTTCGAGTTCACAGAAAATCGCCCGCTGTCAACAGCGCTGCACCCATTTACATCCGTCACCGTAACAAGCCAAAGCATATTCGTTCCCGAAGCCAATGGAGTCACTACATTCGTATCACCGGTGACAGAAACCTGGCCCGCAACACTCCAGTGATAGGAAAATGGTCCGGAAGGATCTCCCGCATCACTAATAAAGGAAGCCCATAAAGTATCCGCCATACCAGCACACAGCACAGTGTGCTTTGCCGACAAACGTGAAACAAGACTATCAATCTGTAAGCTGATGCTGACCGAAGTATCGTTCGGGCATCCTGATAAAACAGAAGGAATAGAAACAAACCGATACTGAGACAAAGCCGGTAAAACCCCGCCGGCAGTATTCACAGATAAACTGTCAGCACCCACATTGCTATAAACAGAACCAGAACCAAGCACCACCCACGAAGCCCCATCCAAAACAAGCCATTGTTCAGCACTGTCCGTTCCGTTGACACCGACCTTCAGGTAAGTCATACCACCCTTACAAACCGATTGCGATAAAAACGATGGAGTCAAAACAGGACATTGCCCATAACTAAAAGCGATCCCCGAAACAGAAAGCAAGCCAATGAAGAATAAGAAGATACTACTGTTAACCGCCTTCATTGCTCAGAACTATATCTTCATTTGATTCTAACCTATGATTCTAACCTAGACCCTACATTGCTGCACCTTAAACGAAATTTCGTCCCTGATATTGTACAAATTCGTTAATCACTTCCCTTTTGCTTTCTGCCTTTTGACTTACCCTTCCACCTACTGTATATAATTAAAACTTTGTCCCTTCTTAATCGAAGCCAGCGATTCATAAATCAACCTGATCACTTCCTCCACATCCTCTTTATGCACCATTTCCACTGTCGTGTGCATATAACGCAAAGGCAAAGAAATCAAAGCAGAAGCCACACCACCCGACGAATACGCAAAAGCATCCGTATCCGTTCCGGTAGAACGCGACACAGCCTGGCGCTGAAAAGCAATTTTTTTCTTTTCAGCAGCCTGGATGATCAATTTCAATAAGTTATTTTGAACAGCAGGTCCGTAAGTCAACACAGGACCTTTCCCACAGCTAAGATCCCCATTGGAAACCTTGTTCATCATAGGCGTTTGCGTATCATGACAGACATCCGTGATCAGGGCAACATTTGGTTTAATGCGTTCCGTGATCATTTCCGCACCATGCAATCCAACTTCCTCCTGAACCGAGTTGGTGATGTACAAACCAAAAGGCAGTTTTAATTTATTTTCATGAATAAGACGCGCAACCTCCGCAATCATAAACCCGCCGATACGGTTGTCCAGCGCCCTTCCCACGAAATAGCGGTCATTCAGAATCATGAACTCATCCTCATAGGTGACCACACAACCAACATAGATACCCAGTTGTTCCACTTCCTTAGCGGTCGTACATCCACAATCAAGAAATATGTTTTTCAGCGTCGGAGCCTCTTCTTTTTGCGTATCACGCGTGTGGATGGCAGGCCAGCCGAAGACAGCCTTTACGATCCCCTTGTCGGTATGAATATTGACCCTTTTAGAAGGAGCAATCTGGTGATCCGAACCTCCGTTTCTGCGCAAGTAAATAAAACCATCCTTCGTAATATAATGAACAAACCACGAAATTTCATCCGCATGCGCTTCGATCACCACCTTATAATCCGCTTTCGGATTGATCACGGCCACAGCCGTGCCATAGGTATCCACAAAATAATCATCGGTATATGGTTTAATGTAATCCAGCCATAATTTTTGACCCTCCGATTCAAAACCAGTAGGGGAGGGGTTATTCAGGTAATTTTCCAAAAACTCAACAGAGTGCTTGTTCAGAATAGATTTATTTTTTTTTGCCATAGATGGAAGCTGTAAATTTTAAAAGAATCAGGTTTAATTAAAACAATCAGATTTAATAAAAAGTTAAGAAGCACCAAAGTTAACATTTACTTGCAATTTTTTTAACTTCGTGACCTTCAGAATCATTTTTTTACCATTGACAAGCCTTTAAACGTTGAAAGAAAACGCATTTCAGGGAAAACCAAGAATAAATCACGTCCTGGTTGCCGTAGCGATGATCTTAGGCATAACCTTTACAGGAACCGTTGGATACATGCTGATCGAAGGCTTCCGGTTTTTCGATGCCTTTTACATGACCATCATTACCGTCTCCACCGTTGGATTTCAGGAAGTTCATCCCTTAAGCGATCCAGGCCGTATATTTACGGCCTTTTTGATCATAACAAGTTTTGGTACATTTGCCTATGCCATTACAGCTATCTCAAAAAACGTAGTCGACGGGCAGTTAAACTTATACTTTAGAAACCTCCGAGTGACCAGCAGCATTCAGAAATTAGAAAACCACGTCATTATCTGCGGATACGGACGAAACGGAAAGCAGAGCGCCCACGTATTGAAAAATCACAACCAGCGCTTTGTCGTCATCGAAAACAAAAAAGAGATCATCGAAGGCATGAGTGAAAAATACCGTGAACTGGTGCTCGAAGGAGACGCCACCTCCGATGAAGTTCTGTTAAAAGCAGGGATCAGCAAGGCACGCGCCTTGATAACCACCTTGCCCGTAGACGCAGACAACCTGTTCATTGTACTTTCTGCAAAAGCCCTCAATCCGAATTTAGTCATCGTCAGCAGGGCCTCCAATGACAATACCGATAAAAAACTCAAGATAGCAGGAGCAAACAACGTCATCATGCCCGACAAAATTGGAGGGGCCCACATGGCCTCTCTGGTGATGAAACCAGACGTCATTGAATTCCTTGATTACATAACAGGGCAGGGGGAAGACAACATCCGGCTCGAAGAAATAACCTTCGATAACCTGCCATCCCATTTCAAAAATAAAACCATCCGTGAACTCGAAGTGCGCAATAAATCGGGAGCCAACATAATCGGTTTTAAAACCGAACAAGGAGAATACATCATCAATCCTGTTCCCGACACCTTGTTCAGAAACGGAGCCAAGCTTTTTGTGCTTGGCACTGCAGAACAAATCACGAACCTGAAAAATATTTTCGTTTAGCAAGGCAAAACTGATCTGATATGAAAATTTTAATCACCGGCAGCAACGGCCTTCTCGGACAAAAAATAATTTATGCCCTTCTTAAAATAAATGCCTCAGACACCCAAAGCTCCTCAAGCTCATCAGACTCTCAAAGCTCCCCCAGCTCCCCCAGCTCTTTACACTCCCACACCATCATTGCTACATCCAAAGGAGAAAACAGACTCCTCGAAAAGCAAGGCTATCAATATGAGCAACTCGACATCAGTGATAAAAATCAAGTAGAAAACATTTTCAAAAAGCATCAGCCCGACGTTGTCATGAACACAGCAGCCATGACCAACGTCGACGCTTGCGAAACCCACAAAGAAGAATGCTGGCAGGCCAACGTCATTGCCGTTCAGAACATAGTGGATGTTCTGACCAGTTTAAAGTTCCCGGCCTTCGGCCGGACAAGCCCGGCCCTTAACTCAACAAGCCCGACCCCTGTCCTGACACGTGAAAGTCCCCCCTACGATCCCCAACTGATTCACCTCTCCACCGATTTTATTTTCGACGGAGAAAAAGGAGGCCCTTACACCGAAGAAGACAAACCCAATCCCTTGAGCTATTACGCACTTTCCAAATGGGAAGGAGAAAAAATAGTGCAGGCAGGTAAAATAAAATGGGCCATTCTGCGAACGATTATCGTTTATGGCATAGTAGACAACATGAGTCGTTCCAATATTGTATTATGGGCCAAAGACGCGCTCAGCAAAGGACAGAAAATAAATGTCGTAGACGACCAATACCGTTCACCCACCCTTGCCGAAGACCTTGCCCAGGGCTGCATCCTGGCAGCCCTCAAAAAAGCAGAAGGAATTTACAACGTATCCGGCAAAGACATCATGAGCATTCTGGAGCTGGTAACCCGCGTTGCAGACTTCTGGAAACTCGATAAATCCACCATCACCCCCATCAAATCAGCCACCCTCAACCAGGCCGCCAGACGTCCCGCCCGTACCGGTTTTATCCTCGACAAAGCCCGAAAAGTACTCGGTTACCAGCCTCATTCCTTCGAAGAAGGCCTGGCAATACTCGATAAGCAACTGAAGGCCGACACTTAAGCAAATTAGGAAAGCGCATTGAACGCCAGCGTGCTATCATTTCTTGTTTTTTTTAGTGCATGCTTCATATAAATAAATTGTACATGACTTCTCTCTCATGTAAAAAGAATCAATTATTTTATACAGGATACATCCCTCACCTATAAATGATATACATGAGCCAATTACCATTCATACTCCAAATCACGCCGTTTAATAATTTTCGATAAATAATTTTCAGTTAGACATTATTTTTGACTGCAACAAGAATAAAACACCTGAACAAATTAAAACCAATCCCAATGAAAAACCTTTTATGCTCCCTCACCATCCTGTTAAGTTTTATCACAACCCATGCCCAATGGCAGCAAACGAGCCTGGTAGCGACAGACCAGGTCACCTGCTTTGCCAAAACAGGACCCCATTTATTCGCCGGAACAATCACGAACGGTGTTTACCTGTCCCTCAACAACGGTCTGACCTGGTCCGCAGCCAATACAGGACTGCCAGCAGGCTCACAGGTATATACGATTACCATCCTGGATACGACTGTTTTTGCCTGCCTCTCCTTCGGGCTTTACGAATCTGTCAATTACGGAAAAACCTGGACCTCCCTTACCAGTAAGTTTCCCGCTAACTCCAGCATCTCACAAATGATTGTCAGTGAAGGCACACTTTACGCCACAGACAATGGAAGTCAGACAGGAGTTTATACATCTTCCGATACAGGAAAAACCTGGACCGCGGCCAATAACGGATTTCCGCAGTCATTTGGTGTAGGCCCCATAGGTGCAAACGGAAAGAATTTATTTGCTAATATAACAGATTTGTCCACCTACGCACCGGCCCTTTACACATCGAACAATCAAGGCAGTTCATGGACAATAGATACATTGGGAATGGGGTATAGCTCTATTTACGCATACCAGGCAGTAGGAAACAAATTTATAATAGCTACCTACGGCAGTCCTTTTTATTCAATAAAAAACGATACAAATTGGACTCCTATAAACAGTGCTTTGTCAGGACATCCACCCATCAACTCCATGGCAACCATTGGTACAACCCTCTTTGCTGGAAACGCCTCAGGATTGTATTCCTCTACCAATTATGGGAACAACTGGACCGCCTTAAGCGGATCGGGCTTACCCTCCAGTTTCCATGTGTTACAAATCAGTGCAAGTGAAGACACACTTTATCTTTCGACAACAACTAACGGAGTCTATATTTCCTATAATAGTGGAAGCACCTGGTCCGCCTCCCGTTCAGGACTTCCCCTGCAACCCGTAACCAACCTCACAACAAGCGGAGAGAATCTACTGGCCGGTAATTTTGCCCAAGGCAGTGTTTTTGTTTCAGGTAGCAAAGCAAAAACCTGGTCTACTGACACACTCTCAGAAATAATCTCCCCACTCGGAAATAATTATAACATTCCATCCTCTTTTGTGAACGTTGGGTCCGAATTGATTGCCGGTACATCAAATGGAATTTACCTCTCTTCCGACCACGGACTCAGCTGGTCCCAGGCAATTAATGGCTTGCCTTCCTATCCATACGTCAATTGTCTTGCGCAGGGTGGAGGAACCGTTTTCGCCGGACTTAATTCAGATCAGGGAATTTATATATCGGGAGACAACGGCCAAACGTGGGCAGCCTTTAACATAGGTTTGCCCAGCTCATTTAACCCAATGAGCATTGGGATACAAGGCAATACCCTGATCGCGTATGGCAGCTATTTTACTTCCGCAACAACGTTTGAAAATGCCCTGTATTCTTTTAACAGCAATACCGGCAGCTGGACTTTAATTCCAGGTTGGAAAAGCCTCAACCCCTACATCATTTCATTTGCATTTATCGATACCGTTACCTATGCCGGAACAGAATACGTAGTAGGAGACGATGTGTTTAAATCAACGAACAACGGAACCACCTGGACCACAGAAAACAATGGCATAAGTTCACCGTTTCCAAATCAAAACAACCTGCTGAACATCGGATCAGCGATGTTTGATGGTAACGATGGGGGAGTGTACTTGTTCAATCAATATGCCAATAGCTGGACCGCAGAAAACACAGGTTTTCCCTCATCCATTCAGGTCAATGCACTCGCCTATGACAGCACCTACCTATACGCAGGTACCAATCAGGGCTTATGGCAAAGACCCCTGACAGACTTCCCGCTTTCCATTTTTAATCCCCAAAAGCAAAGTGCACTCAAAATATACCCCAACCCCGGCACCGGAAAGTTCACCGTTCAGCTATTGGAGAGCAATTTCTCCAGCACGAACTCCGAATTAAAAATCTTCGACATCTATGGAAAAGAAATCGTATCAGAATATTTTTCAGGACAACAAACTGCAATCGACTTATCCGATAAAGCAAAAGGAGTTTACATCCTTGAAATCTACACTCAAAACCAACAACTGAGCGTAGAAAAAATCATTGTGCAATAGATATTTTCCCCGATAACAGCCAGTATCTCGGAAAAATAATTCAAAAAATAGCTTGCTTTTCTCTTAGAATACCAGGTCTGTTTTGCGCCAATTTATAATGGCTGCTATAGTATCCATTAAGTGCCTTTAATGCGCACGATTATAACCATTATAGAATCGCCAAAAACACATATTCTGAGGTCGGGTGATCCCCAATACGGAAAACAAAAATGAGGCGCAAACGGCACATCACTGCACATTTTATCCTTACATTTAAACATGAGAAGCAAACGCCTCCCGCAGCCGTCCTGTTTTTAGTAACAGTCCTGCTTACCTTACGAATAACTCATAACTAACCTAAAAATGCTCGGCCTCAAACTCCCAACTGACCCCCGCTGGATCAGCATCGCAGAATCCAACCTCGAAGAAATTCTCATTGACCATGCCTGGTGCGAACAGAAAGCCACCTCCAACGCCATCTCCATCATCGTCAGTTACCCTGAATACACCGACTTGGTAGACGAGTTGCTCAAGATAGCCAAAGAAGAGCTGCAGCATTTCGGCATGGTACATGAAAAAATAAAAGCAAGAGGCTATGTCCTTGGACCCGAAAGAAAAGACATTGCCAAGGCAGATTTGCTATCGGTTGCGAAACAAATGAACATCAAAAAGGCCGAAGAAATCATGTCGCTGGTTTCATCTGTAATTAAAAATTGGTCTGCTTACGCCGATGAAGTAAAAGTGGATAAAAAACTCAGGGATGCGATTAAGAAGACTCTTTTGACATAAGTTCAATTAATTTCATTATCAGCCGTGAATGGTTTCGTTTTTTCCATACCTGGAAATGACTTCGGCTTCCCATTTTAGCCATTCTTCCCACCGCCTGTCGACTGCTTCGGGGTCGAGGTGTTTTTTTGCCATTTTAATGAAGCTGGTATAATGGCTAGCTTCGCTGATCATCAGCTCCCGG
>Ga0206823_1008_pt1 | contig 65100 bp, 64 predicted proteins | sample Alteio_BWOrgCont_81_FD_152868 | JGI IMG/M metagenome (GOLD analysis project Ga0206823, IMG submission 152868) | Enriched cells from forest soil in Barre Woods Harvard Forest LTER site, Petersham, Massachusetts, United States -... | ecosystem: Environmental > Terrestrial > Soil > Temperate forest >...
TCCCATGTCTTTGAGGTTTTAAATTCGTACTCCAAAGAAACGGAATTTTATCAGATGGAAAAACAATACTCATGCCCCATATAAAATATATGGCTTCAAATATAAGTACAATTCCTGCGAATTATACCCAAAGTAAAATAATATTTTATTGTTAATATCATTTAGTTTCCGCCTTAATTCCTGCCTTAGTTAGAAAACATACCCAATAGGCATATTAACAATACAGATATTCAGAGTATTGTTATTTGTCTAACATATTAACAATATTTCTATATTTGTATCTCAAAATATAGATGAAGCCACCTATATACATTGAAACGGAAAATTACGGATTTTTCTCATCAGGAGTCGAATCTTTTTTAAAACCCATATAGTTTTCGTACTCCTCATTAGTTAAAGAACGAACAAACTTCAATGCCTCTTCTTGTGTTTTGAAATCACCTCTTACCCGGAGCACTTGCGCCCGCATTTCATCAAAAGAAACAGGTTCTTGTTTGGCTAAAGCCTCCATTGCCAATTTAGCCCTTTCCTGAAATGTCATTCCCCGTTTCATAATTCATTCTGTCTTATTTTCCATTTCTATTCAATAAAAAAGCCCTGCTGTTGTTTAGCAAGGCTTTTCTTATTATCGTTTTATATAATACTTTATCCTGCCGTTATTAGCGGTTTTCCGTCACTTGAATTATTTGTAAATAGTATCATATCGGTTGCAAAGATACTCATTTTAGAATATCTCACTACTTTTGTGAATGTACGTATATACATAGTATGGCTATCCCGAAGAAGTTAGATTTATTTGATGATAAAAATCCTGATTACTATTATTTCAGGGTTAAGAAGGAGGATGTATACAAAATGCTCAAATACCAGGATTTTATATCAACGCATCTTGCCAAAGGAAATAAAATCCCTTATCGGGTATTTAAAAAGTACTTTTCATTTTTCTCTATAACGGATGATGAAAAAAATAAATTTTACTCATCACAATTTGAACACTACAAGCATGAAATCCTCACTCATTTCAAAGATGATAAGACATATTATTTCGATTCATTTGAAGAAATGATTGACGAAGTGATAGGTGGGGTAATTCATCAAATGTTAGAGAAACCGGAAATAAGGACTGATAAGGTTGCATTTCTTCATTTGGTATACGGTACTATGAAGACGTATCTTGATGAGAATATGAAAAGTAAGGAAAGGAAAAAATATCTTGATTCCCGTATAAAAACCATTGCCGGATATATCGCTTATGTTTTTGGCTATCAAATATCCTATACAGCACCCATTGATAGCAATGGACAAATATTTAATGCCGTCAAATATATATTCCATAAAAAGTAAAAGCCCTGATTTAATAAGGGCTTTTACTTTGCTTTCCCATAAAGGGATTAGGCGTCCGCACGCAGGTACAAATATAAGCATAAATCTAAGTACATAAATTAAGTAGTTAAATTTATGTAGTTCTTTTAACCACCCTACTCCATTCCCATCATAAACAGGCTGTTTAGCTTTGTATAATTAAAGAACGGGTAGTTAGTTTAAATGCTAAAATAACGGCGTCCGCACGCTGAGAGATATGGGTTGGAACCCCATACTATCCACTAAATACAATAGTATGAACTTATCAGAACTATCTGAACGATTTAACACGCATGATAAATGCGTAGAGCATTTAGAAAAAATCCGTTGGGGCTTTAAGCCTAAGCCCGAATGTCCCTACTGTGGTTCGGATAGTATCTATGTCCGGGGAAGAAAACGAAAATTCAGCAAACAAAGAACCGCCCATATTTATAAAACACCCCGCTATTCCTGTAATAAATGCCACAGGGATTTTACAGTATTAACCGAAACCATATTCGAGGCTTCTAAAATGCCGTTACAGAAATGGTTTCAGGTCATCGCCCTGATGCTAAACAATCCTAACGGGGTATCGGCAATGAATATTCACATAAACGTTGGTATAACATACCGGACTGCCTGGTATTGCGGTATGAGAATCCGGTGCGCCATGCTTGACCAGCCTGATATGCTTGAAGGGGTGGTTGAAATGGATGAATCTTATTTTGGAGGCCGTAAGCGCCACCGTCCTGCTTATGCACAGGCATATTTGGGGTATAAAGGAGTGAAGGTGGATGAGTGGGGTAAGGTAAGTTATAAACGTGGCAGAGGTACGGATAAAGTGAAGGTGGTGGGAGTTGTATCACGGGGTAAGAACGGCAAAATAGGTAAGGTAGCTCTAAAGGTAGAAAATGACCGGCTGACCGGTGAAACTATGCTTAAGATACTGAAGAAATATGTGAATATAGACAGGAAGAAAACTAAGGTAATGACGGATGAGTTCAGGGGATACAATGTATTTGATAAGCACCTGCTCCATTATACGGTTAACCACATGAGTAAGGAATATGTACGGCATTTGAAGGGCATTAAAGGCGGCATACATACCGGGACTATTGATGCGGTATGGAATATTATCAAAAGTGGAATAAAAGGGCAGTACAGAGTGTTAAGCCGGAAATACCTTCCCTTCTATTTAGCCGAAGCTGCGTATAAGTACAATCGCAGGGATAAGAAAAGAACCAATGCTCCTTTCAATGAAACTATTGCCAATGCGGTGTTGGAGGAAAAATGCGAGGTTAACTATAAACCAAAGAAACATCCTGCACTGCTTGCGTATGGACGTAAAGAGAAGAAAGAAACAAAACGAAAGAGGCATGAGCGTGTTTCCGTTCCAGTAAAAAGAAAACGAAAATAACATGGAAAAGTTTGGCCCCTTATTGTTCAGTATCCGGTTCGCTATCCAATAATTCTATCAGCCATGATTCATTTCCTCTCATCAGGCAGAATGTTATAATGAATTTTTGTTCTGTAATATCCCCACCTGAAATACTTGATTTTAATAAAGCCCTGCATACAATCACGGAATGATTAGTGTCTATTATGGTTTTAACAACTTGTGTAATCTTCCATAAATACCCGAATTTATCACCCCTTATCTTTGCATTCTCAATTTCTCTGGCTATATTTTCTATTGACTTTTTGTAGGCATTGTAATTGGTAACATTGCCGTTTTCAACGGCTATAAATTCATACTGTAATAAATCGGTTATTTTAGTTGGGTCTGGAGAATCTTCATCCCTCATTTTGTTAGATTGGCTAAAATAATCCTGCACTATACTTAATGGGGTTGTGCCATTTACTATTCTTTGAGAATAGATATAAGACGAGACTATTGTTAAAGCTAATGCTATTATAAACCTGCGTATTGTTTTCATCTTTTGCTTTTTAGAAGTAAGGTGGCTAATTCATTTTTGGCGATTTTCTGCATAATAACCGTACCAGCTTTTTTCCCCGTATATTGATTATCACCGCCCTTTTCTTCCGCACTGGTAGCAATTATATCTCCGGTCTTTGTATCAATAATAATTAGGTGGCCTCTTGTTCTTTCAGTAGAAGATTTTTCTACAATACACTCTATTGTGTACTCTGAGTTTTCCCGTTTTGTAGTAACTTTTTGATTCAATTCTATTAGCTTGTCAATAATGGGCTGTTCATAGGTTTGATTCTCCTTTACATAGTATGTTTGAGCATGGGTCATAGTTCCCAATAGCAGCGACAATACAAGTATTAAAAGTTTTGCTTGCATAAAAATTTCAGTTTTAGTTTTTATTTTCTTCCAAACACATACCCTATGCCGAACGTTGCGTTTTCTAAGGTGAATTTCTGCCTGTAAGTATATGGTACACTCACTGTATTTCCATAATTTGTATTGATTTGTGTTAAGGTCGGGGTAAATGACGGATTGGCTGATAGGTAATCATAATCCAACCGTAAACAGAAATGATGGGAAACGTTCCAGCGCAACCCGATTCCAATATCAAAAGCAAAAGCAGTACTATTACTGGAACTCTGATTGAAGTTCGTGACTGTATCTACATTATTATCTGTTACAGTATAGTTTATGGCGGGATAACTGGCAAACATAAACCCACCCATAAATCTATAATCAAAAACGAAATTATGTATTGGTATTGTACCATATAGTCCGATTAATGCAGTTTCACCATGATAGCCACCTGAATTAATAACTTCTACATCATAACCTGGACTATTGGCAACAAAATTATTCGAGTATGACTGTATATCATAGCCATTGCTGAAATTATCAAATTTTAAAGCTATTACAAAATTGGAATGATTGATAGGAATACCTGCCGATATATCAATGATGGAGCCGGATTGAGCGTAGCCGCTTGCCGTCGAATTACTGGTAGAACCATAATCCCCCAATGGCATAGCTGAACCGAAGCCAAGAGCTATGAACCCCGTCGTCGGGTTATCAGATACCGGTGCAGGTGGTGGGGTATTTTGTGCTTGTGAACTGCATTGAAACAGTAAAAACAGTGAGAGGGATAAAAATGTAGTTTTCATGGGCATTGTTTTTGTTTCCCCAATGTCCCGAACAGGGGGTTATTTGTAAAAAAATCAGCGTGGGACATTTATCTTATCGCATCTGAGGTACTTAGACAGACCTAATTTACAAATAAGTAAAGCCCACGCTTTGACGTGAGCGTATAACTTATCCTTGTAAATTGCCGGAGATTGTCTAAGTTTCCAGAAGCAAGAAAGCTAACGCTGATATGTTAGTTAATTCTTTGTATTTATATCATTCATCTGTATTTTGAGATACAAATATAGAAATATTGTTAATATGTCGGCTAAACAACAACCTTCTGAATATCTGTATTGTTAATAATAATCTATTGAGCATGTTTTCTAACTAAGGTAGGAATTAAGGTAGAAGTTTAATGATATTAACAATAAAATATTATTTTACTTTGGGTATAATTCGCAGGAATTGTACTTATATTTGAAGCCATATATTTTATATGGGACATGGGTATTATTTTTTCATCTGATAAAATTCCGTTTCTTTGGGTTATAAATTCAAAACCCAAATACTATGGAAGACAAAAAGAAATTCTGGATAAACATAATGGTGGTTGTTACATCGGCCATCCTAACCGCATTCGCTACGGTGTTTAGTAATGAGCTACATAATATATTTACTCATGCCGATATATGGGCTGATATTTTTGTGGTAACACTTCGAATTATTCTCTTAATGGTTTTAGTATGGGCATTAGTGAATGTAATCACTTTTAAAAAGCTGGCTGCATTATCAGCACAAAATAATTGCGCGAAGGAACTTAAAGAACTGGAAGAAGTATTTGAGGATTATAAGAAAAAAAACGATGAAACGTTACGGCAGCTCATAAGCGGAGAAACTACGTTGAAAGGAGTATTAGACGTTAGGGAGGATGTTTATAAAGTAATGAATGGTAAATTCACGGATTTGGAAGGCAGGTTAAAAGACGAGTTCTATTTTATCCGGCTTAAGTCAAGATTTCATACTGCCGGCGGTTTAGACTGGAATTATCAAAATGAGCACGAAAATCCCAATATGAAAAATATTTATTCGGATGATGAAAAAATACAAATCAGAGACCACAAAGCATGGAAATTTTAAAAATTAAATGCCGTTATTTCCTATGAAAACCGTCAAAATTCCGTTTCTTTGGGGTGTAAATTATACACCTAAACATCATGAAAAAAACATGGAAGCAAGTAGCAATAGGAGTTGTTAGCTCTTTAATAGCATCTGTTATATGGAATCAAATATTATCCCCAACCCCTTTAAAAATAGCTGATATGACGATTGGGACTATCTTACATTTTATGCTTGTTAATTTTATCCCAATGATTTTTATGACTATCTCTATTATTGCACTTATACGTGCTAACTATCTAAAAAGCATAATGCTACCGAATATTAAATTGATTGAAGCGAAATATGGTATTCCCAATACAACAAGCGTTACTGATGTGACACAGCTAATCCAAGATGAAATAAGTGCAGGACATTATACATTATCGGCAGCTAATTATATACTTTGCGGTAAACAAGACCCTGCACCCGGAGTCCGCGATAAAGTCCTCATCATAAAATACAAACTTGGAGGGAGAGAAAAAACCGTTATAAAAAAGGAAGAAGAATCAATTTCACTTTACTAAAATGCCGTTATTTCCTATGAAAACTGTGAAAATTCCGTTTCAATGTATATAGGTGGCAACTTATATTATACTGTAGAGTGTTTAAGGCAATCAACCGGGTTTTCCTTCGTAATTGTAAATGAAAAATCTGAATAAATCCTTACACGGCCTTTAGTAAAACGGAGGGACGGTACCTGTCTTCACCGTATAATTTTTGTAATTCTTCGAGTGTTTTTAAAACATTTTCTATTCCAATTTCTTCCCCCCACATTATAAGGCCTTTTGGGTAGTTTACCCCTTTTGTCATAGCTGTTTCCAAATCGTCTTTTGCAGCTATTTTATAATAAAGGGCTTCATAAGCTTCATTGATAAGCATGGCAATTATCCGCCGGAATATCATTTTACCTGTTTTTTCATCTTTAATAGGGTGCAGAGGTTCAGCCCCCGGCGAATAGTCATAATATCCCCTGCCTGTTTTCCTTCCCAAAAAACCTGCTTCAAATAGTCTTTTTTGGATAAGAGAGGGCCTATAACGCGGATCGTAAAAGAATTGGCTCCATATTGTTTCTGTAACAGCATAGTTAACATCATTGCCTATAAAATCCATTAATTCAAAAGGACCCATTTTAAAACCACCTATGTCCTTCATTGCCCAGTCTATAGTAGCAATATCTGCTATTCCCTCTTCATATATTCTAATGGCTTCTCCATAAAAAGGACGCGCCACTCTGTTAACTATGAAACCTGGTGTATCTTTTGCAATTACGGTAGTTTTCCCCCAAGATTTAATAGTTTCATTTGCCTTATTTAGTATCACATTATTAGTACCGAGTCCGGGAATTACTTCTACCAGTGGCATTATTGGGACAGGATTAAAAAAATGTATCCCTAAAAATCTATCACTTGTTTTACAAGCTGAGGCAATTGCGGTAACGGAAATAGAGGATGTATTGGTAGCAAGTATTGCCGATGGCTTACAGGTTTCTTCCAATTTTTTAAATATTTCCTTCTTTATCGTCAAGTCTTCTATCGCAGCTTCTATTACTATATCACAGGCAACAAAATCATTTAAAGAATTTGCAATCCTTATTCTTTCTACTATTTCGTTACATTGAGATAGATTGATTTTTCCTTTTTCAACAAGCATCTCTAATGTTGACTTAATCTTTTCCACGGCCCTCGCTGAAGCTCCATCTAAAGAATCATACAATAGTACATTATGGCCCGATACAGCCGCAAGCTGGGCTATACCACTCCCCATTGTCCCGGCTCCTATAACTCCAATGGCTTCTTTCCTGTTTTCCATATTATTCTGATTTGTATTCTGTTAAAATGCTTACTACTGTTTCAGCCCATGTATGCGGAGTTATAGTGTGTGCCAACTCGCTGCTAGTGTTTCCCATTTGGATTAATTCCTCATCTTTTAAAGAAGCTATTTTTATAAAGCACTCTTTTATTACATTTATGTTGCCTTTTTTAAAAATGAATCCGTTTTTGCCATTCCTTACAAATGCTTCCGAAGCGCCAACAGCATCGGAACAAATGAGTGGAAATCCTGCTGCCGCAAATTCATGCAAAACAACACCCCATGGCTCAAAGTGACTAGGCAAAATAAACACACCTGTTTCCTGTATAAATTTCTCCATATCGGAAGGCTGAACAAATCCAAAATGTTTTATGCCATCAAACTCTATGGGATTTAGATTTCCTGTTCCAAGACACCACAACTCCCAATTTGAGCTCGTTTCCTTTTTCCATTCAATGAATGCAGCCCAAAGGTCAGGAAGCCCTTTCAGAAAAGTATACCGGCCCACATAGATAAACCTTCTGGGAAACATTTTCTTTTTATCATCCGCATATTTTAACCCTAATTGGTTGTAATATTCAAAATCGGCAGCATAAATCCCTGTTTTTATATTTTGCTTCTTAAAGCCAAGTTTGAGGGCATATTTCTCCTGCCTTTCCCCAGGGACCCAGCAGTGTGTAAATATTTTTTGAAGTGTAAAATAACTAAGAAAACAAGCTACATATTGCTTTATGCGGTTTTGCCAAGGAGTATCTACGCCAATTACCGTTGGAATTTTTTTTTTGAATCTGGAAATAATTTTAAGATAATCCTTATCGAGCCACCCGCTACAATAGACAAAATCCGGTTCAAAGGATTCAATCTTCTTTGCTAATTCACCAATCTCTATTAAATTTTTAGGATAAAACTTTATATGCTCCGGAAATGAAAAACTAAATGGTGCTTCTTTATTGATATCCCAATGAATAACATAAATTTCAAAATCATCTATTTGACGGAGCTCTTTAAGGCATGCCAGAAAATACCCCGAGAGCTCAGTGTAAAGGAATAACAGTCGTGGCTTCGAGTGGGAATATTTCATCATTAGTCAACACAGTTAAGAATATAACAATAATACAGGTAAAAGGATTTAACGATGCGGTGAGATATGATTCAAATACTGCTGAGAACAATATGGCAAATAAAGCGGCCACTACCACCTTATTCCGGCGTGCAGCCACTAAAAATGTTCCTATAAACGCATATAAAAACAAAAGCAAGCCAATAAGCCCTGTATCCAACCAAAAAGTAAGGAACGAGCTATGTGCATTTCCATTATGCCCCAAGGCATTCAGTGCATCCTGATTGGTATGAAACACGTAATCAGTATATTCAAAGCCATGGCCAAGGAAAATATTACTGGAAATATGATCCCATGCAAATTGCCATGCTATGTATCTTCCTGCCGCATCATTCAAACTCCCCACCCTGAAATAATTTTCAAGACCGAGCGATTTTACAATATCTACAATGTGTGCATCAATATACCCATAGGCAGAAACAACAAGAAGAAATACGATAAATCCAAAAAATGTGGACAGACTTGTCAAATATGAAAACATAATATACACTAAAATGGCAACAATGGTATTTCTTGAACCACACAAGAACACCGATCCAAAGAGCAACAAGTAAAAAAGAATCTTTTCCCATCGGCTAAATAATTCGGGAAAGGATAGAGTAGTCAATGCAAACAAAAGAAACACCGTTAAGCAATAAAGCCCCATGCCATTAGGATTACCCATTAATCCTCTATATCTCTCATCAAAGGTTACCAAGTCAGGTAAGGTCACTTTAAGGAGAAGCCCAAAAGATAAAACAAATATGGCGACATAAATAAGAAGCTTTAAAAAATCAAGTCCATCATCCCTATAACTCTTATTTACATAGTTTGGAACCATATATATTAGAATAAAATAGGATAGTGTTTTTGAGAAAGATTCAATAAAAATACTATATGGTGCATATAGTAAACAGTATAGTGCCACTACAAAAAAGGGAACAAATCGTGAATAAAACTTACTTAAAGGGGAAAACTTTCTTATATCAAAAAACAAGAATATTACGAGAAGTATCATACAGGCGTACTTTGCTCCATCGAAACCATTGACAGTAACAATTTGCCCATGGCTGAATTTTCCTAGTGCATTATCTGACATAGTGCATAAAAACCATAGTCCGGCAATCATTTCTGTATACCTGTTTTTGGCCTTCAAAAGAAACATACTTAACACTACAACAGTAATATTAAGCGGACCTGAAACAAGAGAAGCCCCTATCCATATTATAAGTAAAAGGAAAAAATGACGGTATTTTGCAACTATAGCCACTCTTAAAAGTTAAATGCCTTTAAAATTCCATCTGAAGCGAATAATAAAAGTCGAGAATTTTCTGCAAATCTACCAATGTTCCACTAACCGACAGCATTTACCTTTGCTAGATTTATCCATATTAATTTTTATCCCATACTTTACTCCAAATTATGTAAGTTTGTCTTTTTTAGTACAAGTCCTAATTATATGCCTAATAAAGAGGAGATAAGCGAAACCACAAAAAAAAAAGAAATGTCCTTTTCTGAGTTTAAGGGTATTGTTCTACGCGATTACCGGATTGCGGTTGAAAGCCGTGAAGCAAGTCTTCTTGGCAGAAAAGAAGTATTGCAGGGAAAAGCCAAATTCGGAATATTTGGCGACGGCAAAGAAATCGCCCAAATTGCTATGGCTAAGGTATTTATGCCTGGCGACTTCCGCTCAGGGTACTATCGTGACCAAACTTTTATGTTCGCCAAGGGCTTACTCACCATTCAGGAATGGTTTGCCGGCTTATATGCCCATGCTGACCTGAAAGCTGAACCATCTTCCGCAGGACGCCAAATGGGTGGGCACTACTCTACCCATTCCATTAATACAGATAACACCTGGAGTAATCTCACTGAACAATGCAACTCCTCTTCTGATGTATCGCCAACAGGCAGCCAAATGCCCCGATTGCTGGGCTTAGCCATGGCTTCTAAACAATACAGGAATACGACAGCTCTTCAAATCGGTGATTCTGAAAAATTCAGCAAAAATGGAAATGAAATAGCCTTCGGAACCATTGGAGATGCCAGTACATCGGAAGGTATGTTTTGGGAAACTATTAATGCTGCCGGAGTAATACAAGTACCTATGTTGGTTTCCATTTGGGATGACGGCTATGGAATATCCGTCCCAATCGGGTATCAAACCACTAAAAATAGCATATCGGAAGCGCTGCAAGGTATGCAGCGAGATAAGAACAATAAAGGGCTTGAAATTTTGAAAGTGAAAGCATGGGATTATTCTGCCCTTTGTGAAACCTATGAAAAAGCAGCATTGCTATGTAGAAAAGAACATGTTCCGGTTATTCTTCACGTAGAAGAGTGTACCCAACCACAAGGACACTCTACCTCTGGCTCCCACGAACGGTATAAAACTTCTGAAAGGCTCCAATGGGAAAAAGATTTTGATGGCATTAAAAAAATGCGGGAATGGATACTAAAGTTTGCCATAGCAACCGAAACAGAACTTTCACAAATAGAGGAACAAGCTAAGACTGAAGTAAAAGATGCTAAAAACAGGGCATGGAAAGCATACCTGGATGAAATAAAGCAAGAGCAGGCAACAATCCTCGAGCTTTTACAGAAAGTTTCTGCAACTTCCACGGAAAAAGGGTTGATTGACGCCACCATTACTGAGCTACAGAAATTAAAAGAACCTTTACGGAGAGATTTAGTATCTTTCGTGAAAAATATTCTACGGATAACACGTAATGAAAGAAGCCCGGAAAGGCAGGAACTCCTTAATTTCTACAATGCATTTTCAGCAAAAAATATGGAGCGTTATGATTCCCTTCTTTATACTGCCGATGCAATAGGAATAAAAGAGAAAAAACCGGTTTATGATATAGAAGAAACCCAGGCAAACGGACATGAAATACTCCGTGATAATTTCGATGCTATACTTGATAAATACCCCAGTGTTTCCATATTTGGTGAAGATGTTGGCAAATTAGGTGACGTTAACCAGGGTTTGGAAAACTTGCAAAAAAAATATGGCGAGGAACGGGTTTTCGATACAGGTATTAGGGAAGTTACTATAATAGGCCAGGCAATTGGAATGGCTATGCGGGGACTTCGTCCTATTGCTGAAATAGAATATCTTGACTATCTCCTTTATGCCCTGCAAATAATGAGTGACGATCTTGCTACACTTGCCTACCGTACAGTTGGCACACAACGGGCTCCTGTTATTGTACGTACAAGAGGCCACAGGCTGGAAGGTATTTGGCATAGCGGCTCTCCCATGGGAATGATACTAAATGCTTTAAGGGGTATATATGTATGTGTGCCCCGCAACATGACTCACGCCGCAGGATTTTATAATACTTTGCTCGCATCCAACGAACCGGCATTGATTATTGAACCACTAAATAGCTATCGCCTCAAAGAAAAGAAACCTCTAAACATGGGAGAATTTAAAATTCCTTTGGGTGTGCCGGAAATAATACAAGAAGGAAATGATGTGACAATTGTTACCTATGGACCTCTCTGCAGAATGGCTATGGAGGCTGCCCAGCAATTAAATGAATATAATATTTCCGTGGAAATAATTGATGTAAGAACATTGTTACCTTTTGATATTAATAAAATGATTGTAGATTCTCTAAAAAAAACAAACCGGGTACTTTTCCTTGACGAAGATGTACCGGGGGGAGCTTCGGCCTATATGATGCAACAGGCTTTGGAGGAACAAAGTGGATATATGTACTTGGATTCTCCCCCGAAAACATTGACGAGCAAAGAACACCGCCCTGCTTATGGCTCTGATGGTGATTATTTTTCCAAACCCAGTGTAGATGATATATTTGATGCTGTTTACAGCATTATGAACGAAGTTGAGCCAACTAAATATCCAGATATTTATTCCTAATTAATAATGATTACATACGACCAGATTAAGGAAGTGAAGGAGCGCTTTGATGTGCTGAGGGGGCATCTTTGACATAGAAAAGAGGTTAACGAAGATAGTCGAACAAGAATCTATTACACAGGAACCCAACTTTTGGAATGATCCTAAAAAAGCAGAACAGGTTTTAAAGCAAATAAAGGGGCTTAAAACCTGGACAGAAGCATTTGCGAACTTGCAGATGAGTGTAGATGATATGTTGACCATGTATGACTTTTTTAAGGAAGAAGGCGCTACTGAACAAGAGATGGACACAGAGTACAACAAAACTCTGAAAATATTACAGGAACTTGAATTTAGAAATATGTTAGGCTCTCCGGAAGACCATTTGGATGCGGTGATGGAAATTAATTCAGGGGCAGGTGGAACCGAAAGCCAGGATTGGACATATATGCTTATGCGAATGTATATTATGTGGGCTGAAAAGCATGGGTATAAAGTAAAAGAACTGGATAAACAAGAGGGTGAAACAGCAGGCCTCAAATCTATAACACTGGAAATTGAAGGGGAATATGCTTTTGGCTATCTGAAGGGGGAAAATGGGGTACATCGATTGATTCGCATATCCCCATTTGATTCTAATGCGCGCCGACATACTTCCTTTGCCGGAGTATATGTATATCCCTTGATTGACGACAGTATAGAAATTGAAATTAGCCAGGGAGATATTGAGTGGGAAACATTTCGTTCAGGAGGAAAAGGCGGACAAAATGTAAACAAAGTAGAAACGGCAGTACGCTTATATCACAAGCCTTCCGGAATTATTATTAAAAACCAGGAAAGCCGCTCGCAGCTTCAAAATAAAGAAACAGCTTTAAAGATGTTGAAATCGCAGCTTTATGAAAGAGAGCTCCGTAAGAAAATGGAAGCCGTTTCAGCCATTGAAAGCAGCAAAAAATCAATAGAATGGGGCTCACAAATACGCAATTATGTAATGCACCCGTATAAGTTAGTTAAAGACCTTCGTACGGACTATGAAACCTCGGATGTGCAAGCAGTAATGGATGGAGAATTAGACGATTTTATTAAAAGCTACCTAATGGAATTTGGAGGCGGGAAAAAGGGGTGATAAGCTAAAGCCGCCTATTTTGATTATCTTTGTAATCTTTATTTGAATAATTTATGGCACTACGAATAACAGATGAATGTATAAACTGCGGGGCTTGCGAACCAGAATGCCCTAATAATGCAATATATGAAGGTGGTAACGAATGGCGCTTTTCGGATGGTACCACAGTAAAGGGAGTATTTAAAGGGAAAAGTGGACTCACAAGTGATGCAGATACCCCCCAATCACCTGTGGAACTTGACAGATATTATATAGTAGGTGATAAATGTACCGAATGTGTAGGGTTTCACGATGAGCCACAATGTGCTTCTGTATGTCCTGTTGATTGCTGCATAGTGGACGACAATAACAAAGAAACACCAGAAGAACTCTTAGTCAAGAAGGGAACCCTTCATTCGTAATAACATACTAATTCTGTATTATTTAAACACTACTTGCGGAGGGTATTGCTTCCATTAGCTTCTCATTGCTTTTGTGTTTGGAATAACCATATCCGGCAGCTATGCAGATAAAAGGGACCACAGGTAATTTGAATCTATACTCGCCAAATGGACCCGTTATAACTGCAAAATAGATAGCCGTAAAAACCACCAGGCTGAGCACCATAAAGTTCCGCTCAATAACTAGTTTTATTATCCCATAAATAGCCCCTACATATTGCAGTAGAAGGATTATTATAATAATAATTCCCAACGCTGCTTCTTTTTTCCCGGAACTAAAATTTTGCTTTATTTTTTGCGGGTTAATTCCTGCGAAATTTTCCGCAGGTCCGGTTTTGCACCACCCTAATGTTTTAGCCATACTCCTGTTTCCTAGTGACAAGAACATATTTATATTCCCTTCCAGTATGGTAACTACATATATTGCTTTATGATTAGCAATGTATTTTGAACCTATCTTTTGATAAATATCTGATTGCACAAAAATATCTCTTGATTTCCGGAAACCCATAGAATCTGCCTGCTTCTGGAAAGAAACTCTGATGGAATCAAGATTCTGACGGGACCTGTTTTCTTCTGTAAGACTTGCATTATACATTGCGAGAGCCCAGCCGCCATGAGTAGTAATTTGCCAATGCCCATAACAGGTATAATTCCTGATTAACCAAAGGCTATTTAAAAAAGCAAATATAACCGTATATAAAAGGATCGCTTTTAATTTCCACTGAATTTTTTGTCGGGAAAAAATCAATAAAATAAATACAAGCAAAAGCGGGTACATAAGCGCTATAAGCCTTGTTAAACTTGCCAGCCCCATAAATGCAGCGCCTATTGCAAAGGTGGAAAGTTTACCCTGCATCATTGCTATAAGGAAATAATAAACGCCGGCAAGAAAGAAAAGAACAAATAGAGTTTCGGTGAGTAATTCATTGGCCGCGTAAATAGAATGAATATCGAGGGCAAAAAGCAGTGCGGTAATAGTCGCAATCCGGGCCTGTTTAAATAAAAGTGTACATATGCGATAGACTAATATGACCGAAATAAGACTCAGCATTATCTGGATTAAAATAGCCACATACGGCTTTATACCTGCAACCGAATAAATCCCTGCAAGAAAAACAGCGTATGCCGGCATCATCCATCCATCCGGATGAGACATAAGATAGCCGGTCGCCCTTAACTCGGAAAATTTATTTATATCAACCGTATCTTTTAAGGGTGCAAAAGAGTGAGAGTGTAGTAGATTTTCTGCTACCTGCTGGTATCCTTTTGAATCGCTTACAAGAATGGTATTATTCTCTACGGCTTTATCCCATGGCCCAATGTAGCAAAACATTACAAGCTTCAGTGCCAGGTTAATAAGAACAATATAAGAAAGAGGGATATGGCTAATTTTTTTCACCTGTCCGCCCTATTTTAAACTGATTTTTTAATTGCAATAATGTCGGTATAATAACTCCAATCATCTATCAACTGCCTATACTCGTGCTCTCCCCTTGTATCCATAAATGTAAGCACAAAACCCATTTCTTTTAATTGCGCAATAAATTCTCCGGGGTCTGTACCAGCTTTATTTAATCCAAATGGCCAAAATTCAGTTATCAGGATAAAATGCTTTGATTTTTTCACCAATTCCTTCATCCCACTAATTACGAAATAATCGAAACCTTGCGTGTCTGTTTTTAATAAATCTACCGGTTGTCCATTGTTAAAAAAATCGTCCATCGAAACGCAATCTATTTCAGTAAATGGCCTGCCTTCTCCATTATCATAGGTTTGGTGGTCAACATTTATATCGCAGGGATAAAACCTTATTTTACCTGACTTATCAGAGACTGCGGTCTTATTATTAATTGCATTCTTATGCGTAGCAGTATTTGCAAGCAAGTGTTGAAAATTGAGTTCGTCAGGTTCAAAGGCATAAACCTTTCCTTTTTCCCCGACAAGCTTTAAAAAAATCGTGGTATAGAAACCTATATTTGCCCCGATATCAACTATAGTCATACCAGGTTTTATATACTCCCTTAAAAGTTTGATTTTTTTTCTGTCCTTACGTCCTTTCCAAAAAAAATAGGCCAGTTGATATAATTTATACGCTTTTTTATATGCTGACTCACCAAATTGATAGAAGCGGTACTCCTTTTTTAAATACATCAATGATTCTGAGGTTTATTTGCCAAAAGTACATAATAATATGCAAAGGATAAGCAGCCCCAAGCTAAAATTCGGGCGGAGTACTTGTTCGTACGCTCTCCAATCAATATAGGGAACCTAAGAAAAAACCCTTCAGGCGCTTTTCAACGTAACAACTGTAATTTCGGGCCAAATGCCCACCCTGCCAGGGAACCCGATGAATCCCAATCCCCGGTTAACATAGAGGTAGCGGTTGTTTTCTTCATATAACCCCGCCCATCTTTTATAACGGAATTGCACGGGCGAAAATTTAATACCCGGTACTTCTATACCAAACTGCATACCGTGCGTATGTCCTGCGAAAGTGAGATGAATATTCTCTTCAGGATGGTTCATTACCTTTTCTTCCCAATGTGAAGGATCATGCGAGAGTAATATTTTGAATGAGCCTGTAGTTGTTCCCACCAAGGCTTTATCAAGGTCGCCATATTTACTGAAACCACCCCTGCCCCAGTTTTCTACTCCAATCAAATCAATAGTGGCTCCATTCTTCTCAAGCTTCAGGTTTTCATTCCGCATCAACCGGAAACCAAGCTCTTTATGCACATTCACGAGCTTGTCAAGATTTGCCTTCTTTTGGTCTGTATTATACCAGCGGACATAATCCCCATAGTCATGATTCCCGAAAATGGAATATACTCCCATAGGCGCTTTTAATTCCTTAAAAACATCTACCCAGGGGTCCATTTCATCAGCTATACTATTCACCAGGTCGCCGGTAAAGAAAATAATATCCGAACCTTGGTCATTAACCAATTTTACAGCATGTTTCACCGGTTCGGGGTTATCAAAACTGCCCGAATGAATATCAGATATTTGCGTGATTTTAAGTCCATCAAATTCTTTAGGTAACCCTTCGAATGCTACTTCTACCTTATGGATTTTAAAATTATATTTCCCTTTCGTTACCCCATAAATAATAGAGATGAATGGAATGCCGGCAATTACGGTAGCGAACTGGCTTACAAATTTTCTCCGTGACTGAAAAAAATCCAAAGGTGTATTAGAATGAGAAGCCAATTTGTAAACTCCTATACCCAATGCACGTAATAACCTATACACATCTTCCAATAAGAGGAATGAACCGAATATAAGTTTGGGAATATACAGTAGTAAGAATGCTGCAATTGCAAATGATACCAGGAAGGGAGTATGTCTTACATGTGTGGTATGACCGAAGTAGGTAACAGACAGTATTATATAAATTGCACACAAGCTAAAGGTAATATTTACCAGCCAGTATATCCACGCAGCAATCCTTCGCACCGGGAATGATGAACTAGAAAAGATGGTCTTCACTCCTCTGAAAACGTATAAATCAATCAGGAATAAAACGAGAAAAAAGATAATGAATCCAAAAATCACCCTGCCGTCTAAGGTCATGAGTTTGCTCATTTGAGTATTGACGTACAAAGCTCTGAAAAACTTTAATACCATTTGAGCCATGCTTTCTTGTACTTTTGCAAACCAGGAATTTGCTCTTAGCCCAAACCTATGAAATACCTTGGCAAAACCAAATACGATTCTGTTATATTAGGCACTGTACTAGGGCTTTTACTTCCCCTTGTGATATTCATGAGCTATTACTTAATTGCTTACCATGGGATGAACCTGCTCTCCTTTTTCCACTATTTAGGTACCGGAGAAATATTTTTACCTATTATCAGTCTGTGTGCAACATCGAACCTGTTGCTGTTTTTTATATTTATCTGGACCAACCGCGACAAATCTGCAAGAGGAGTATTGCAGGCCACTTTTGTTTATGCCATTTATGTATGCATTATGAAGCTGATTTAGCATGAAGTATTATATCATTGCCGGTGAAGCATCCGGCGACCTTCATGCTTCTAACCTGGTAAAAAATCTTAAACTGGATGATGCGCAGGCAGAATTTAGGGGCTGGGGTGGCGACCTGATGCAGCAGCAGGGTGTTACCTTAGTGAAACACTACCGCGACCTGGCTTTTATGGGCTTTGCCGAAGTTGTTCAGCATCTCCCTAAAATACTGAAAAACATTAAATTTTGCAAGAGTGATATTCTTGCTTACCAACCAGATGTTCTTATTTTAGTTGATTATCCCGGTTTCAATTTACGAATTGCCCGGTTTGCCAAAAAAGCAGGCATTAAAATAGTATACTATATTTCCCCACAGGTATGGGCATGGAAGTCGTCACGGGTAAATTTAATCAAAGAGGTGGTAGATAAAATGCTCGTTATATTTCCTTTCGAAAAGAATTTTTACGCTAAATATAATTATGAGGTTGATTTTGTCGGGCACCCCTTATTAGATGTAATAAATCATTCCCCTTATTCTTCATTGAAAGATTTCCAACACACGAATAACCTGCCTGATAAACCAATAGTAGCCTTACTTCCCGGCAGCCGGCACCAGGAAATACAAAACATGCTTCCCGTGATGCGAGACACGGCATTGCAATTTCCATCTTACCAATTTATTATTGCAGGAGCGCCTTCCGCACATAAAAAGTGGTACGCAGATTTTTTAAATCATACTAATATTTCTATTGTTTATGGTAAAACATACGAATTGCTATCTCATTCCACAGCAGCTCTTGTTACATCGGGCACTGCAACCATGGAAGCTGCCATGTGGAATGTTCCGGAAGTAATTTGCTACCGCGCTAAGGGACTGACCGGGACCATTTCTTACCATCTTGCAAAAAAACTGATTGGTAAAAAATTGAAATTTATCGGTATGGTTAACCTGGTAATGGAGAAAGAAGTAGTGAAAGAATTAATACAGCATGAACTGACAGTTGAAAATCTTTCGGGGGAATTAAAAAAGTTGCTGGAAGATGTTAATTACCGCAGCCGGATAATAAGTGAATATAAGGAACTGTATGAGAAATTAGGTGGACAGGGAGCTTCTTCAAGGGCAGCCAAGGTAATTTTGGATTTTCTTTATGAAAATAAAATACATACTATTGCTACATGAGGAAACCCTTGTTATTTTTATTTCTTCTTTTGCCTGCTTTAGCTGTATTTTCCACTGATATAAATGTACGCATATATTCCGATGAAAATGTTTCGGCCATTATTCTTGCCCCAAATGAGGGGAATTACCTTCTGATAGGAGATGGAAAAGTTATTGATTCAGTAACGTCATCGAGTGTATATCAAATAAAATCTTCGGGAAATTTATTGGAGGTAAAGACGCTTGACCGCGAATTGGGGAAATATAGTGCTATTCGGTTAAAAGAGTGTACTGCCGATTGCAACTTCAATATAAAACCCATACCAGATAAAACAAGCAGGCTGTACGATGACGAACTGCTTATTTCGAATAGCGGGGGGTATTTAAAAATGGTGAATATTGTGGAGTTCGAGCATTATATAGCAGGAGTTGTAGAATGTGAGGCAGGGCACCGGCGGCCATCAGAGTATTACAAAGCACAGGCTATTATTTGCCGAACCTATGCGCTAAGTAACTTGACGAGACATTATGGGGAAGAATATGAATTATGTGACCTTGTGCATTGCCAGGTATATAAAGGAGCAGCTAACATACCCGATATATTGGAAGCTGTTGAAACGACAAAAGGGCTGGTAATTGTAGATAATTCCAATCACCTTATCAATGCGGGATACCACTCGAATTGTGGCGGGTACACTGTAAATTCAGAGGATGTATGGAGCTTGTCACTCCCCTATTTGCGAGCCGTGAAAGACACTTTCTGCCTGAACCAGCTACATGCCACCTGGGAAAAACATTTTAGCACAATTGACTGGCAAAACTACCTGTCTAAAAAAGAAGCTACCCTTTCGAAAAGAGATACCCGTGGGGAAAATTACTGGGATTCCATACCCGAACAAAAGAGGGTTTACTTTTATGACAAAGGATATTTAATTCCGCTAAAAGATATGCGGCTCGAATTGAGCCTGCATTCTACCTATTTTACGGTTGGACAAGATAGTATTGGAATAGTTTTAAAGGGCAGAGGAAATGGGCACCGTGTTGGCTTCTGCCAAGAGGGTGCCATACATATGGCAGAACTGGGCTATTCATACTTGCAGATGTTAAATTTTTACTACCAGGGTGTACAGGTAACAGATTTTTCTGCTATACCCGTAGCAACAGGTACTAAATGAAATTTATTTTATGCGTACCAAACTCAGTCAACTACCATTTGTACGCATATTTATTCCGTTTGCAATAGGTATTATTATTGAATTAAACTACCCATTACATCATTGTTTAATCTATCTGGGGCTCTTTTCTTTATGCCTGCTTTTGCTTTGGAATAGACAGAAAAAAGTAAAAAGTGGACAATACTCTTTGCGGTGGATTAGCGGGCTATTAATTTTTATTACCCTGTTCGCTTTCGGTTACTGCACGTCATTATTGCGTACTCCTTCTGAGAATAAAAATTATGTTGGAAACATAAAGGGAAATGGCCGGGATAGCCTAATTGTTACACTCACTTCCATCCCACAGGAGAAACAAAGAACAATAAAAGCGACCGGAGAAATTACAGGCGTATTTAAAAATGGATTGGTTACCAAAGCCAATAGCCAGGCTCTATTTTATTTTCAGAAAAATTCTATTTCGGAGAATTTAAATTATGGAGACAAATTATGCGTATACTCCAATTTGCAGGAAATTGAACCGCCATCCAACCCTGATGAGTTTGATTATAAACAATACCTACAGCTACATGGTATAAATTACGAATGTTATACACCCGGAAAAGATTACATACTATCTGGAACTAACGAGTCCAATAGTTTACTTCAATTTGTAAATAACAGCCGGAAAAAATTAGTTTCATTACTTAATGAAAAAATCGGTGGCAAGGAAGCTGAAATTGCTTCAGCCATTTTGCTTGGATATCGTGAAGATCTTTCCCAGCCCCTTACACAGAGCTTTATCGACAGCGGAGTTATACATGTAATTTGCGTAGCGGGGCTTCATGTGGGCATATTATTCATTATACTGAATTACATTATTATTTTCCCCGTTAAATTAAAATATGGGAACCAACTAAGCTTGCTTATTATCTTACTGCTTTTGTGGCTTTATGCGCTGTTCACAGGTTTAGCAACCCCGGTGCTAAGGGCAACTATTATGTTCAGCTTTTTAACTGTTGGCAGGCATTTTAGAAAATATACCAATACGGTTAATACTCTTGCAGCATCCGCTTTTTTAATGTTATTGTTCGACCCATTTTCAATTGCAGACAGCAGCTTTCAACTTTCTTATCTCGCGGTGTTTGGAATCATTATAATATATAAACCCCTTCAATCTGTTTTTAAACCAAGTACTCTGTTTGTAAGAAGAATTTGGGAGTTAATTTGTGTATCTGTTTCGGCACAGTTGGCTGTACTCCCTTTGTCGTTATTATATTTTCATCAGTTTTCAAATTATTTCATCCTTGCGAATATCCTGGTTGTTCCTCTTCTTGCAGTAGTTATATGCACAGGGATATTCTTTTTTCTTACTTCGTGGATACCTTATCTTTCTTTTGCTTCAGCATGGTTACTTCAAAAAAGCCTCCTGCTTATGAATACTATCGTTGCAGGGGTATCACACCTGCCTTTTTCTGTATCAAAGGGAATCAGCATTTCGAATTTTAAAGTAATACTCTTATTTCTTTGCATTACCTGTTTTGTTACCTTCTTCTTTTCGAAAAGATACAACCTACTCTTTTCAGGATTGGCAGTATTTACCGTATTTATTGCATATAAAGCAATAGAAAAAACAGCCCATTTGCACCAGCAAATATTGGCGGTTTATAATATCCCCGGAAAGTCTGCCATTTCATTTATTTCAGGAGAAAGTTGCCTGCTCCCATTTGGTAAAATTGATTCTGCTGATATTGCCTTTCATATACAGTATAACTGGTGGAAACTGGGAATAAAGAATTATCGTACTATTTATTCAGACACAAATGCTACATTATTTTCAGGCAAACTGATGCTGCAAAAGCAGTTTGCACAGTTTAACAACCAGAGAGTTGCATTTATAAGGCAAAATACCGATGTGCCTTCTTCCTCCGCTAATAAACTGCACCTGCATTGCATTATAGTCTCCGGTAGGTATGACCTTGATATGCTTAGTTTAAAAAATGCTTTTAATTTTGATACACTGATATTCGATTCATCGGTACCGGACTATAAATTGAAAAAGTGGGAAAAAGAATGTCAGCAATTGAATTTACCTTATTATAGTATTAAAACACAAGGCGCATACATAGAAAACTGTTAATTTATTTTATATGGACAATCAAGCATTAGCAGAAAAAGTGGTAGATACCATGTTTACCAATGATTACTTTAGCCAGTGGCTGGGAATAGAAAGAGTTAAAGTGGAACCGGGGCATTGTATTTTAAAAATGCAAATCAGGAAGGAAATGTTGAATGGTTTTTCCATTGCCCATGGCGGAATCGCTTATTCCCTTGCTGACAGCGCCCTTGCATTTGCATCCAATTCACATGGAACAAAGAGCCTTTCGATAGAAACTTCCATTTCGCATACGGTATCCTTAAAAGAAGGCGATACTATACTTGCCGAGGCTACAGAGGTAAGCCTTAGCAATAAGATTGGGATTTACTATATTACTGTAAGAAAAGGGGAAGAAAAGGTAGCACTCTTCAGAGGTACGGTTTACCGTACCTCCAAAGAATGGTTCGAGAATAAATAAGAGATTCTTAGTTTTGAGCGTGGAGAGCGATTCTGTTACCTTCGGTATCGGTAAAGAATGCCATATATCCAATTTCAGGTGAGATTTGAATTTTAGGGCTTGCCACTTTACCGCCTGCGTGTTCAATTCTGTTAATAACCGTGTCAATGCTTGGATCAGCATTCAGGTATATAACTGCTCCTTCCGTAGAAGGTTTATGCTGAGGCCCTTCAACAAGAGCACCGGCTACTTTTCCGTTACCCATTTCAGATGGGAAGCCTGTCATTTTCATACCCATCATTTCACCCATAGGGTTCATTTTAATATCAAAAACTGTTTCATAGAATTTGGTTGCCCTTGAAATATCTGTTGCAGGTATTTCAAACCAATTCAGGGAGTTTGTGTCCTTATTCATTTTTTTAGGTTTTTAAAAGTTATTTTATTCTATACGTATCGTTTCAAAGATAGAATATTTTTCCATAACTTTGGCTTTATCTATTTGTTAAATCAAACTTAACAACTTCGTAATATCATTTTGAGGAAAACCGCAGACAAAAGAATACCTGAAATATGATTTTTACAGATTCTGCGAAGGTTATTGAGATAGGTCTCGTCTAATTATTCAAAATGTCCATAAATAAAGTGTTATTTAACACTTCAAAGGGCAACCGAAGTGGTCATTGAGTGGTTAATTGTTATATGCACGTAAGCGGGGGTAGCCGTTCAGGGGAAGGCGCCTCCGCTGAAATGCAAGCATGAGGGATAGCCCTCACTCTTAAAATCATTCCATTTTATATTACAAGTAACTAAGCCATCTTTTTTCAGGATGTGCCGACTTATATTTTCCATACCAAACACATGGAAAATAAAGAACAAGGACGACTCCGAACCAAACAAGGTAAACAGCCCATAAATGAAACTTGTTGGTGGTTCCAGTAAAAAAGGCTGCACAATGAATTAGGTAAAGATGAAGTATATAGTAGAACATAGGCACCTTGCCCACATTAACAAGAATTTTCACCAATACATTATCCATACTTTCTAATAAATAAAGACACAAGATGGCTGGTCCCAGGGTCATTAAAGCAAATAATAAAGATACCGGGTATTTATTGCAATTAATAAAGGAAAGTATAGTGTAACGGGTTCTTATCTGGTACTCCCAGGGATGGGGGTCTCCATATAGGTTAGTATATCTTATTAATATAAACACAGCAATACAAGAAAGTCCGGTCCATAATATAGCTTTCTTTCTTTTTGACAACTCCGTCCCGGGTGCAAAAACCTTGCCGAAAGTGTATCCAAGGGAAATTAAGCCCAGGTAAGGCAAAATAGGATATAAGACTATTACTTTTATAGCAGAACCCAGGTTAAGAACCCCTTCCACGTGCAGTAAAGTCCATATATCATTCAGGCCGGTATTGTCAGCAAAATGAACATTGTCAGTTAAATTGTGCAGGAGAATAATGGCAAGCCCGGCTACTAAAATTACCATATAGGGCAATCTTGATATAAACGAGAGAAATACCATACTGACACCAATTGCCCATATTACCTGTAAGATGACGGCATTATTTCTATTGGCAAAAAGCCACGCAAAATGTACAACCGTAAGCTCAAGGAGAATAAGCCATAAGCCACGTGTAAAAAGGAACTTGCTTAATTCGTTTTTGGTATATTTGAGCCCATACAGATATGCCGATATCCCGGTAAGAAAAATAAAGGTGGGTGCACAAAAATGGGTTATCCACCGGGTAAGAAACAAATCAGTAGGGGAATAAAGCAAATTGAGGGGGTCATGAACGAAGGCATCATAGTGAAAAAAATCCCTGGTATGGTCTAATGCCATAATTATCATTACTAAACCCCTTAAGGCATCGATAGATTGGATACGAGATGACTTCATCAATCAAATATATTCGCTTCAAAATTATTTTTTTTCTTTGCCATTTAAACCATTTAATTTATCTGCGCTCTAAGACTGTAAAATGGTTATTTAGTGGTTAATTGTTATATGCACGTAAGCGGAGGTAGCCAATAGGGGAAGGCTCCTCCGCTGAAATGCTATAAAAGCCACATTAAATGAATTTCTCTCCTTTCCGGGACTTTACTTCATTAACAAAATTACGAATCTGCTGCTCATCCTCCTTTTTACATATGAGCAATATATCTTCCGATTCCACTACTATATAGTCTTCGAGGCCTTCTATTACGACAAGCTTATTTTTGGGAACGTGTACAATACACTTCTCTGATTGGAATAGTAACACATTTTTACCAACCACAGCGTTTTTATTCTTATCCTTTTCCATCTGCTGGTAAAGAGAACCCCAGGTGCCTAAATCAGACCACCCAATAGCCGAGCTACGCACATACACATTAGAAGCTTTCTCCATCACAGCATAATCAATAGAAATATTTTTACACTGGCTATAAATTTTTGCAACTTCCACGGCTTCTTTATCAGTGTAATAGTATTTTTTGCCTGCCTTAAATAAATCAGCAATCTCCGGTGCATGTGTTTCTAGGGCTTTGATGATGCTTTGAACACTCCATACAAAAATCCCCGAATTCCAAAGAAAATCTCCACTTTGAAGAAAAAACTGAGCCATTTCCAAATCAGGCTTTTCGGTAAATGTTTTCACCTTTTTAATCCTTGGGTCTTTTTCCTTAACAGGAGAGTCTTTATATTGAATATAACCGTAGCCGGTATCAGGCCATAGGGGACGTATACCAATGGTAATCAAGCAATCTTCCGATGCGGCTTTTTCATAACATGCTTTAAGAGCCTTAATAAACGTCTTATCTTTCTTAATGAGATGGTCCGACGGGGCAACAAGTACTAACGCCTTGGGATCTTTCAATGCAATTTTATAGGAGGCATAGGCAACACAGGGAGCAGTATTTTTCCGTGCCGGTTCACATAAAATATTATCGTCCGGGACATCGGGTAGTTGTTGCTTTATCAAGTCTTTGTAAGACTCATGCGTTACAATAAATACATTTTCCTTCGGTATCAATAGCGATAGCCGCTGATAGGTATCCTGGATAAGTGTAATGCCTTTCCCTAAAATATCAATAAACTGCTTCGGATGGGTTGTGCGGCTCATCGGCCAAAACCGACTGCCAACTCCCCCCGCCATGATTATACAGTATTGATGCTTATTCATGCTTTCAATTGTTGTAAGGCATTTCGTAAGCGGCTAATAACATCCGGAATCTCATCTACCTTTGAGGTTCCTACCGAAAGCCTAAACCAGGAAGATTCTTCCGAACCATCAAATGCATAAAACGGCACGAGTGCAACATGAGCCTCATCTAATAGATAACGCATAATGGTTTTACTATCACTCAACGTGTCGTCCTTAGGGGTTTTCATTCCTGATAAATCAAAGTTTACGGTGAGATAAATAGCACCCTGTGGTTTGACCGCATCCACCCGGAAGCCTTCTTCCTTCAACTTTATAAAGCCTTCGTAAAAGCCTTCCAGCCTTTGAAAAATGCTATCCTTAAAACTGTCGAGAAACTTAGCCACGCCTGATACATTATTCAAATATTGGGCAACAGCAACCTGTTCAGCTTTGGGAGCCCAGGCACCCACATGCCCTATGATTGACTTCATGCTATCTATTATTTTCTTATGGCCCATGGACCAACCCACGCGAACTCCCGTAGCCGCCAGAAATTTTGAAATACCGTCTACAAATATCGTATAGTCGCGCATTTCAGGGAACAAGGTTACAGGATTATAATGTTTTACATTAAAACTAAGCTGGCAATAAATTTGGTCATACAGCAAGTATACGGGTTTACGCCCTGATTCTGCACGACGATTATTTTCCTCCAGGATCAACTGGCAGATACTATGAAGCCCTTCGCGTGTAAATACTGTTCCGGTAGGGTTTTGCGGTGAGCATAGAGAAACTAAAGTTACTTTACCAATATATGGTTTTATATCGTCTGCCGATGGCATAAAACTATTCTCAGGATGAGTTTCAATCTTAATAGGCTTTGCCCCCATCTGGTGGATATAGTGGTTATTATTCCATGATGGAACAGGATATAGAACGTAGTCTTCCGGATCAACCAACGCACGGTACGCGGAATAAATGATAGGCCTTGCTCCGCCGGCAATAATTATTTCGTCCGTTGGGGAGTAATGTAATTCAAGGGTCGAAGAGAGATATTGTGCTACTGCCTGCCTAAGAGCCAATACACCGTCGGACGGAGGATAATTAGTTTGATTATGTTGGTACGCATCAATAATATCAGCCTTTAAAGCCCCCGGCAACGGAAAAATAACAGGGTCGAAATCACCCACGGTGAAATTATATATTTTTTCTCCTTTCCGGATTTTCTCATTCACTTCAGCACCTATTTTCAGTATCTCAGAGCCAATCAAATGCTCTGCCATTTCTGAAACCTTTATTTGTGCCGGTTTAAGCTTTGTTGCTGTAGATTCCATTCGTTACCATTTTAGCGTGGCAAAGGTATAAAAATCGACATTAGAACAATGTTAGAAAAATCAGTCCTGTTTGCCATTAAATTGTATCATTCAAAATAAATTCAAGATAAAATAAAGTTTGCTTTTTATGTTATTTCCAAAAATCAATCTCATTATTTGTGTCCCCTGTATTAATTAGTTAAATATCTTACTTTTGCCCCACCTACTTATTACACCCCATATATATGACTACCGAAAATAAAAAAAACCTTTTTGATGCCGGCAATATTTTAACATTTATCCTGAGCCGTTGGAAGCCTTTACTCGTTATAACTATACTGGCCATGGCAGCCTCGGTGGTAATATCGCTTGTATTACCTGAAAAATACAAAGCGACGGTCATTCTTTTCCCCGGGCAAAACAATAACCTTTCAAGGGCTTTTCTATCTATGCAGGCGGATAATACAAAAGATTTTCTTTCGTTTGGCGGGGAAGAAAATGGTTCCGAACAATTAATGCAGGTTTTAAGATCGGACCAATTAATGTATGCCATTGCAAAAAAGTATGACCTTCTTCACTATTATAGTCTCGATGACCAGTGGGATAAATATTATTTGCTAAAAGGATCTTATAATGAACTCTTTAATTATAGTATAACTGAATATGAATCGATAGAAATTAAAGTATTTGACCGTGACCCTAAAATGGCAGCCAAGTTAGCTAATGGAGTGGCTTACCTGGCTGATTCCATCATACAACAAATTATAAAACAACGGTCCATGGCTGCATACAAAGTTGTAAAAGGCCAATATGATTCAGCTGTTGCAGTAGCAAATAAGTTAGAAGATTCATTAAACTTTTATCACAATCTCGGCATCCTGCACTGGCAAAACCAGGTGGATGAATTAACCGCCGGCTATACCGACGCAGAAGTAAATAATAATACCCAGGCTGCAAAAGACATTTCCGATAAATTACAAATATTTGAAAAATACGGTAAAGGATTCCTGGTACTTAACAATGAGCTGGAGGCTACGTTCGAGTGGCTTAAGCAGGCTAGGGAATCGTGCATGCAGGCAAAGGTTAACGCCGAACAAACTATACCGTCATTCTTTATTGCTGACAGAGCTGTTCCTGCCGACAGGAAAACATACCCCATCCGCGGACTGGTGGTAATAGGAGGGACTATTATTTCTTTGTTTATTGCAATTCTTGTCCTGCTTATTTTGAACCGTTTCAAAATGGCCCGAAAGGGGTAATAAATGAAGGAAGTTGAGGGGATAAATTTTTTAAAATGGATGTATGTCCATCTTAAACAAATACTCATAGTACAGGCAATTGCCCTGATTCTTTCTATTGTTTTTTCATCTCCGTATTTTATACCTGAAGAATATAAATCCACTTGTATTGTTTATCCTAATAATTTATGGGAGTATTCCCATGAAACCCCCACGGAACAAATGATGGAGTTTTTAAACTCGGTAGATGTAAAAAATGAAGTGATAGAGAAATTTAATCTTCGGAAACATTATGATTTGCTTTATACGGAGCCCTATTTCAAAAAACTCTACAAAAAATATGACGATAATGTAGACATATCACCTACCCAGTACAATGCTGTAGACATTACAGTTTATGATATAAGCCCGGACACTGCCTATGAAATGGTAACAAGCCTTCTCGATTTCCTGAATGATAAAATTAAGGCAGTGCAGCATGAAAAATCTATGGAACTGGTAGCTATGTGGAAAAAAGCGCTTTCTAATAAGCAACGGGAAATAGATTCCATGACTAACCGTTCAAAACAGCTAAGTTCAGAGTATGGATTATTTGATTATACTATGCAATCAAAGGAAATTTCTAAGGCATATTACGAGGCTTTAACCAATGGAAAAAGCACAAAACAACTGGATGAGCTAAACAAGCAAATGAAAAACCTGGAAGAACATGGAATAGAATTCCAGACAAATAATGAACATATTAAATCAGCTATTACCAATTATACCGCCATTGAGACAAAATATGAAGATGTTTTAAAAGATATTAATAATAATCTTACTTATTGGAGCTATGTTAGCGCCCCTTATAAACCAGACAATTCTTATTACCCGAATCGGTTTTTAATTATTATTTGTACATGTCTGACAGCTTTTATATTTTCCATTTTAGTTATTGGTGGAATTGAGAAATCAAAACAAAAAACATAGTCTTGGTTAATAAAAAAGAAATAATAACCTTTTATATAGCCAGCATATTTTTTGTATGCCTTGACCTACTACTTATACTTTTCCGTTTTGATTTTATAGCAGTTCTTCTACCATTGGCTGCCCTGATAGTTTACCTTGCCCTGTTCTCACTTGACAAACTAATGTTGTTTGTAGTTTTCTGTACACCATTGTCTATTAATATTTTCCAGGTTCCTGGACTACAACTTGGAGAAATAGGTGTGGGTATGGCATTACCTACCGAGCCTATTATGTTCGGTATTATGTTGCTTTTCTTTATGCATGTTGCCTATTCGGGATATGACAAAAAAATTAGCCGGCATGCTGTAAGTATAATGATTTTCCTGAGCCTCGGCTGGATGTTTGTTACCTGCTGTACAAGCACGATGTATTTTGTATCATTCAAGTATTTGCTCGAGCGAAGCTGGGGAGTTATTACATTTTATTTCCTCGGCATATATTTATTTAAAAACATCAAAAATATCTTTTCATTTAACTGGCTGTATATTTCATCGTTCACTATAGTTATCATATACACTATCATTCGCCACTACCCATCGCATTTTTCTGAAAAAGCTGCACACACTGCTGTTAATCCATTTTATAATGACCATACTGCCTACGGCGCATTGTTGGCTATGTTTTTACCCATAATTGGCGGATTAATTTTAATAAAAAGAAACAAGCCTACTGTGCGTGTGGTAGCTTTTGTCATATTTCTTCTTTTCGTGCTTGCATTAGCACTATCCTATAGCCGTGCAGCATGGGTAAGTGTAGTAGCTGCCATTGTCGTATTGACCCTTATGCTTTTCCGGGTAAAGCTGCAGTGGATATTGATTGGATTTTGCATAGGAATTGGGGTGTTTTTTGCTTATCAAAGCAACATTATAATGAAGCTGAAGCGAAATAACAACCAAGTATCACAAAATATAGGAACCGAAATAGAATCGATTTCAAATATATCATCCGATGCTTCTAACCTGGAACGCCTTAACCGCTGGAGCTGTGCTTTCCGCATGTGGGAAGACAAGCCTGTTTTTGGTTATGGACCCGGAACATATATGTTTCAATACGCCCCTTACCAATATTCTTATATGCGTACCATTATAAGTACCAATGAAGGAAACAGGGGGAATGCTCATAATGAATACCTTGGACCGCTTGCCGAGGAGGGCTTATTTGGGATGCTTATTATGTTAGGACTTGCAGCGTCTGTGGTTACTCTTTCTTTCCGGTTGGCTTATACTTTAAAAGACCGCGACACGCGAATTTTGGCTATCAGTATTTTTCTTGGGCTGGTAACCTATTTCATACATGGCTTCCTGAATAATTTCCTCGATACGGATAAAGCGGCTGTCCCCTTCTGGGGCTTTATCGCCATGTTAGTGGCTATTGATTTAACCAACAAACCAGCAGCTGAGACTACGAAGCCGGCAATAACCTAGTTTATTTTGTACCTGTATGGCGGGCATCCCCTTTCTTTCTTACAACTAGTTTTTCAATGCGGACAAAGAGCAGGGTAATAAGTAAACCTACCACACAACCTACCATCACACAGCCTACCCGTTCTAATGCAATTTGCCAATTGCGACCCGATTTTTCCTGGAAAAGTACAATGATGGTGGCTGCTGCCGCCTGGCGGACAATCATCTGCAGCTTGAATGCCAAACATACTGTAACTGTAATACCGATACCAAGGCACAATAAAATAATAGTTGGGAAAGGAAGAAAAAACACCAATAATCCCACTGCTGAGCCCAGTAAATTACCTTCGATACGTATATAAGGGAGCTTGTTATCATTTTCGGGGCTTACTACCAGAACCACCGAAATAATACCCCAAAACATTGGATATTGCGGGAACATTAAATAGAGTAAGTAACAAATAACAGCCCCCAGCATACATTTCAATACATATAGCCACTCCTGCCCGGTTATGGATAGTTTCATAGAACTGTAAACTTAAAATTTATCTTCTGTTATGTCTTCTATTTTCATCGCATTTTTAAGTTCATACTCACCTATACGGGTTCGTATGAGAGAATCCAGGTAAGCAGCACTACCAAGAGCTTTCCCAAAATCGTGCGCAAGAGAACGTATATATGTCCCCTTTTCACACACTACTTTAAACCCAATCTGCGCATCTTCCAGCCGCTTTACTTCCATTGATTTTATAACCACCTTGCGGGGCAGCATTTTTATATCTTCTCCTTTGCGGGCAGATAAATAAGCCCGCTTTCCATCCATTTTTATGGCAGAGTGAGCAGGAGGTACCTGTTCTATTTCTCCTATAAAAGCCTGCGTAGCTTGTTGCAGCATTTCATCTGTAATATGACTGATAGGGAAAGTTTTTGTTATTTCTGTTTCTTTATCAAAAGAAGGACGGAAAGCCCCTAAGGTAAAAACCCCTTCATACTCCTTTTCCATGCCCTGGAATTCATTTATTTTTTTTGTAAATGAACCTGTACAAATGATTAAAAGACCGGTAGCCAAAGGGTCCAAAGTGCCTGCATGCCCTACTTTAAACTTATGTCCGTATTTGCTTCGTAGAACCCGGCGAACCTTGCTAACCATATCAAATGAAGTCCATCTGTATGGTTTGTCTACCAACAAATAACCACCTTTCGTAAAATCCATTTCGTTTGCTTCCATTAAAAAAGCACGAATATAAATAGTCTGTCTCCATTACTTACAAAAAATGTAATTTAGTAGTCCCCATTATTACTTAACTATTAAAAATAGGTTATGAAAAAGAATATTTTTATTAATCTGTTCTTGTTCACATTACTGCTGATAACCCTGTCAGCCAATGCGCAATCTCCTGATACAATTAATATCCTGACAAACCAGGACACGATGACTTCTCCACCGAGAGGTTATTATGGATGGGGCGTTTTTCCGGCTAACAATGTATCGTACCGTAAAGCATATCTTAACTTTACGCTGGGTTGCCCCGACGGAGGATGCAGCCAGTGGGATTATACGGTAGATATTTACCTGATACAAAATACCCATCATAAAGACTCAACCTTAGTTCAGGGGCCATCTTTCACGGTGAACGGAAACCAGATGGATTCAGCGAAGCTAAAAAAACACGTTACATACAAAACTTATTTTGATACCAACACCCACAAAACAGATTCTACCGCAAATACTGCATACACTATCATACAATATAAAAACTGCAATAAACCAACCAAGCCTACCGATACACTGTATTGGTGGGTAGCGGGTTATTATAATTCGTATTACAATGCCAGCGGGAAAAAGATTGATTCGATTTTTGTGAAGCCTGATACCTCCATGTATCTTAAATTTTGTCCCTATTATTCGGTTTACGATTCCACTGTAAGCTATGAAATTGCACGGATGATTACTCCTTATGCAGGATATTATAGCAAGACCTGGACAAACCCATATAAATTTGATGTTACCGACTTTTCTTCCCTTTTACACGATTCAGTAGAAATTGAAGTCTTTTATAGCGGCTGGACAAATGGGTTTACTGCTACCTGCAAATTTGAATTAATAACAGGAACTCCTGACCACAATCCCTATGAAGTAAGAAATATGTGGTCAGGGAGTTTCCCATATGGCAGCGTCGGCAACCCAATTTCAAATTATCTGACTCCGGCTGCAATTAAAATTGATACCGGTGCGTATGGAGTCCGGATGCGTATTTTACAAACGGGACATGGAGAGGACGCTAATAACTGTACAGAGTTTTGCGAAAATCAACAGCACGTATTCGTCAATGGGGTTCAGCGATACAGCCCGTATGTATGGCGGGAAGATTGCGGATTAAATGCACTTATGCACCAGGCAGGTACCTGGCTTTATGACCGTGCTAACTGGTGCCCGGGCGATTTAGTGATTCCTTACCTGGATGACCTTACCCCCTATATTAAGCGAGGTTCTACCGACACGCTTTTAATCACCATGGATCCTTATACCACGCCCAATGGGGGAAGCATTTATATTTTTGGCACAACGCTCATTTATTATGGGCGACCAAACTTTCAACTGGATGCCGCCGTTGAGGATATTATAGCTCCTAACTTATATGCCCCTTATAGTCGTTCCAATCCAATTTGCGGGGACCCGCAGATAGTCATTCGAAATACAGGAGCGGATACTCTTAAAAGCCTCAACATTACGTATGGAGAAGTGGGAGGCACACACTATACCTATGCATGGAATGGGAACTTACCCTTTGATGATACTACTTTAGTTTCCCTGCCACCGGTGGGGCTGAAAGAGTCGGGTATTAATAAATTCGAAGTAACTGTAAGCAAGCCAAACGGAGGTACTGACCAATATGCAGATAACAATTACATGCAGGTACCATATGACACGGTTCCTACATACCCTTCTAAGTTTATTATAAGGCTGGCAACAAACCTGGTAGGTTCCCAATTTTCCTATTTTCTTGAAAATGCCAGTGGAAATATCGTACTTCAAAAATCGAATTTTAACAACTCCACAACTTACCGTGATACTGTTAACCTTCCACCGGGGTGCTACCACTTTGAACTGGATGCAGCACAGGAACAGGGATTATATTTCTTTGCCAATAATAATGGGTCGGGCTCCCTGTCGTTTACTAAAATATCTCCCCCGCTTTCTTTTAATAATTTCCAATCTGATTTTGGAACTTCTATTTGCCAAAATTTTGAGGTTGGCATTTTTACTGGGGAAGACAATTTGAAATATGCAGTTGACTATTCTGTCTATCCCAATCCTGCCAAAGATGAACTCACTATTGCCGGATTAAATAGTTCATCAAAAGATAAAACAGTACGTATTTATTCAGCTTTAGGTGCTCTCGTGTATGAAAATACAATAGGAGCCGGCTTAGAGCATTATACCATAAACCTGGAAAATTTTGCGCAGGGAGTGTACTGTACCGTTATTTCGAATGTAGATGGGCAAGTGGTTAAAAAGGTGTTGATTGCTAAATAGAAAAAGTAGCACTATTTTTATTGTTTATTGAAATTTTCTTACCTTTACCTTTTAATATTTAGCTCCCTTTATGAGAAAAAATACAGTTTTATTCTTCCTCCTGATTTTTTTAACTGGAATACTACAAGCAAAACCAGTTTCCGTTTCAGTAGCGCAGGTAGTCGCTTCTAATTTTTACACCCAAAATTCACGGACACCTGCCGGTAATTTGTCACTTGCTTATACTGAAACCTCACCAGCAAATAATATCTTGTATTATATATTTAACGCACCCACCGGTTTTGTTATTGTGGCTGGAGATGATGCGTTACGCCCCATCTTAGGTTACTCTACAGAGGGACAATACGTAGCACCGAAACCCGGGACAAACTTCTACTATTGGATGGAAGGTTGTGCATCCCACATTAATTATGTTCAATCTCAGAATACAGAAGCAGCACCTTCTATTGCAAAAGAATGGAACACCTATATAAACAATATAAATATACATGCCCCAATGGCAGCTGCAGTTTCACCTTTATGTCAAACAACGTGGGACCAGCCTTCACCCTATAATGATATGTGCCCCGGTGGTTCCGTTACAGGGTGTGTAGCTACCGCTATGGCCCAGATAATGAAATATTGGAGCTATCCTTCACATGGTATTGGCTCTAGTTTTTATTATGAAACCAGTCCTGAAAACTATGGACTGCTTTATGCCAATTATGATACCTCCAATTACGTATGGTCGGCTATGCCCAATAGTGTTACATCTGCCAATAGCCAGGTTGCAAAACTTATGTATGACTGTGGTGTAAGTGTAGATATGTCTTATTCCCCAAGTGAAAGCGGTGCATGGGTGATTACCGCCGATGACAAAATCTGCGCCCAAGCTTCATATGTTAATTATTTTGGATACAATCCAAAAACCATCCAGGGACTGAAAAGGAAAAACTATTCTGATTCGGCCTGGATGGCTATGATAAAAAATGAATTGAACAACAACCGGGTAGTACAGTATGCCGGGTGGGATTCCGTATATGGTGGACATACCTGGGTATGCGACGGGTACGACACTCGTAATTATCTTCATATGAACTGGGGATGGAGCGGCTATGATAATGGATATTATGAGCTTGATACCCTGAATCCGAACCCCTACTTTTTTTCAAAGACAAATGAGATTTTAATAGGGATTGAGCCTCCTCCAATAATAGCAGCATTTGATGCAACTCCTTCCAGCGGCTGCGCAGGCATAACTGTTAATTTTAGCGATAAAAGTATGGTACCGAGCTTAAGCAGCCCTATTACAAGCCGGCAATGGACTTTCAGTGGTGGTAATCCATCTGCTTCCAATATACAAAATCCATCGGTGATGTATAGTACCCCGGGAACTTATGCGGTTACATTAATAGTTACCAATAATAAAGGTGTTGATACACTAGTAAAGAAAACATATATCACCGTTACCGGAACCAATAGTTTGCCTGCTAGCCAAAGCTTTGAAGGAGTTTTCCCTCCTGCACAATGGAGCATAAATAATCCCTGGATGCATGCCGGTACTTGGGGGCAATATACGGGTACGGGCGGATATGCCAACAGCACGCATTGTATGTATTACAATAATTGTTCATCAGGAAAAATTGGAGAAAGGGACCAGATGTATACCGCTACTTATGATTTTAGTTCGGTTGCAAATCCTGCCATTTACTTTGACGTAGCTTATGCTCCTTACGATAATATATATAGTGACACACTTGCTGTATACTACTCATTAGATTGTGGGAATACTTTTACAATGGTCTATTTGAAAGGGGGAATGAATTTATGCACTACAAAAGGGCTAACCGTATTAAAAGGCGCTAATTCAGATATAAATGGCTGCTTTGTTCCACTTAGCAATAACTGGAGAACAGATACTATTCACATCCCTGCTGCTGCAGGACAGTCCAATGTTATGTTTTCTTTTGAAAACCGGTCTGGCAACGGGTCTAATCTGTTTATTGATAATCTCAATGTTCCCACCACACTTCCAACAGGAGTTTCCAGCGTAATAGAAGAGCCTGCATCGTTAAACGTTTATCCGAATCCGACCAATGGCAGTTGCAATATTAGTTTCAATACCCTGGCCGGACAAGTTTACCAGGTTTCTATTTATAATGAATTAGGTCAATGTGTTGTCAATAAAACGGTTCAAAATAGCAATGGTAAATTCACCTGCCCGATTAATCTTTCAGAATTTGGTAAAGGCATTTATTCTGTTATTTTAAAATACGGGCAAAAGCAGGATATCCAAAAGATTGCTCTTTTGTAAAAATTAAAAGAGTTTATTATTATCCTTATCTGTATGAAAAAATGGTATCTACTCGTTGGGCTTTCTATTTTTAGCTATTCTTTTTGTTATGCCCAAAATGGAATTATTACGTCGGTTGCAGGGGAAAATACAGGGAATAATGTATCCGCTATTTTTGGCATTAATCCTTTTAGTATGGTACCTGATAATAAAGGCAATGTATATATAGCCGATGCTTCCAACCACCTTATTCATAAGTTAAATATTGCCAGCGGTATATTGACAGTTGTTGCCGGAAATGGGAGTTATGGATATTCGGGCGACGGAGGGATGGCAACAGATGCACAACTTAATTATCCTGTTGCATTAGCTTTAGACAAATATAATAACCTATATGTAGCTGATGAATCGGACCAATGTGTTCGTGAAATTAATTATTCAACGGGCATAATTAGCACTGTTTCGGGGAATGGATATTGGGGATTCAGTGGAGATAACGGGCCTGCTACGGCTGCCAATTTGAACAGCCCGGTTGCTATTGCCTTTGACACTGCAAATAACTTGTATATATCCGATTACAATAATAACCGCATACGTAAAGTTTCCGCTTCCAATGGTATTATTAATACCCTTGCCGGAACAGATTCCACAGGGTATAACGGTGATAATATTCCTGCCACATCTGCATGGCTGCATAGCCCTGCCGGAATTACCCTTGACAAAGCAGGTAACATTTATTTTGTAGACCAGAACAATTGTCGCATACGAATGATAAAGGCTTCGAATAATACTATCTATACCCTTTCAGGCGGAAAAGCAGGATTTTCAGGCGATGGCGGCCCTGCCACTAAAGCACAGTTCTGGTACCCCCTGGGAATTGCTGTTGATGCATCCGGCAATGTATACATTGCCGATACCTACGAAAACAGGGTTAGAAAAATAACTATCTCAACGGATACCATACGAACTATTTGTGGAACCGGAAATGGAATATTCTCAGGCGATGGAGGACCTGCCAGTTCAGCAAACTTATTTCAGCCTCATTACCTCTCATTTGATGCATCAGGAAATCTATATATAGCCGATATGGGTAATAACAGGATAAGAGAACTGCTTGCATCAAATAATACCATCACTACTTTGGCAGGAGACGGCATGCCCGGATATAATGGAAACAACATTTCTGCTACCACCTCCCAGCTATCAAACCCTACCTATACTGCTTCGGACGATTCCGGTAATATCTACATAGCCGATAATGGTAATAATATGATAAGAGAAATCAATTACCGTACCGGAAACATTCTAAAGATTGCCGGAAATGGAATAGGCGGATTTAGCGGTGATGAGGGGCCTGCCGGAAAAGCACAGTTATCCGGCCCTAATGGAATAGCTATAAATGATACGGGCAATATATTTGTTGCTGATGAGTATAACAACCGGATACGGGAAATAAATGCCTCCACTAATACGATAGCAACTATGGCAGGTATTGGAAATGCAGGTTATTCGGGCGACGGAGGCCTTGCCAAAAGTGCCGAATTCTATAATCCTGTTGACATTGCCTTTGATACAAGCGGTGATATGTTTATTGCAGACATGATAAATAACCGGATACGGGAAATAAATGCAACTACACACCGGGTTAAAACAGTAGCCGGAAATGGATATAATGCAAAAAACTATGGAGGAGGATTTAGTGGTGACGGGGGAGCAGCTGTTTCAGCAGAGTTATACCAACCCCAGGGAGTTGTAGTTGATAAATCAAACACCTATCTATATATTGCCGATACATGGAATGACAGGATACGAAGAGTAAACCTAAAAACAGGTATTATTACTACGGTTGCAGGCAATGGCACATATGGATATACAGGCGATGGCGGTCCTGCCTCGTCGGCTGAACTTGGTATTCCAACATCTGTTGCCTTAGATGCCAATGGCAATTTATATATCGCTGACTTTTACAATAATTTGGGGCAACTAGTCAGCGTTTGGGACAAGGTGAATTATTAGAAATGAACGGGGATGAAATATCCAACTAAATACATACATGATAATTGGATATGGTGGTTAATTACCCCTATACCTATAATAATTCATAATATGAAACAGGAATTTATGGGTTGGGAAGGAGGATATAAAGACACGCATGGGAATAACATCCCCTTAACCCGTAAAACATTACGACGTTTATTTAAAGCAATGAGTAAGTCAACCTCTTGCAGGATTAGCTATTCTTCTTAAAGAATACCCTTATCTCAATAAATTCATTTGATATGCTAAACTTTCGGTTAGGATGTTTTTTTTCTTCTTGTTTGAGAAACTTCGACAATTCAAACGGAATTTCACCAGATGTAATTTTTATTAAATCAGCTTTTGTCTGTGTAATTTGGTCTTCATTCATGGTTGATATGAAAATACTTAACTATTTATTCTGGAATATTATTATTGATATAGGGGTTTATGGATTATGTGGGAAATATACAAATGCCTATCTATTAGGGGCTATTCTTGGATATTATTTTTTTTGAAAATGTGATATTATGATTCCTAAAAGAATACCAATAATGACTAAAAACAATTCCCATATTCGTAAACTCCATTTTATTTTAAACACAAAATATCTTCGCTCTTTCCATTTTCTTATGAATAGCTCTTTTTGGAAATACCAATATTCTTTACTTAAAGTATTATACCATCGAAGTATTTTCACTTTACTTCCTTCCCCATATAGAACCTCTTTTCTAACCTCCCAGTTTATATTGGTTGATACATGGAAGTCTTTATTACCATTTTTATCAGTTACAATAAAAAACACATTTTTCTCTTTCATAGTTGGTTGATTTTAGAAGGTTGATGACTATGGACTTAGGCGGTACTACGAATACCGCCTTTTTTATTTTATATATTAGGTAAAAATTATGTTATTCTTTTTTAAGCATTTGAGTTAATACCACTACCGCCATTACCCCTGCCCCATATCCAAAAAAATATCCGATAAAAGTACTTTCTTCTTTTAATATAGGCACATATCCTACAATAAATACAAATAGTAAAATACCAATAATACGCCACAATTCAAACCTCTCTTCTTTTCTCATAGCTTATATCCTACACAGAAATTAAACATCCAGTCGAATATTGGAATCTGTAAATAGGTATATCCTCCATTTATTACTGGAGGAGGAGTTTGCATTACTTGGCTTCTATATAACCCTTCTATTTGTATTCCTGCATAAAATCTACTATATATGTAATATCGGGTTTCGACACCTACATTTGCATCAATACATCGGGTATAATATTGCACATCATACAAATCTTCTATTTGGCCATAATTAAAACTTTTTGGGTTGGAATAGTATGTTGTAATTTGGTCAGGTATTCTTACACCTTCTATACCTGCTCCTGAGTGAAATAACAATGCTACTTTTTTAATAGGTACAGTAAAATAAAAACAAGGAATAAAGTAGTCTCCCATCATCGGATTAGGTGAAGAAGGATAAAACCCTATAGAAATGGAGTTAGATTGATACCCTCCCATTAATTCTATACCATTTCCATGATGTCCAATGGGTAAATAAACATTCAATCCTGCATCACTTCCTCCCGATACATGACTACTTCCGTATGAGGCATCTATATGCCCGTTAGAGTTTATTTGATTAACCCATCCTATATCTAAAGTAAAAGAAGGGGAATAACGTTTAGAAGTATCTTGTGCCTTTAAATTAAGAGTGATATATTGAATAATTACAATTAGTAAAATAAATCTTGTTTTCATTGGGTATAAGTTGTCCCCAATGCCCCGAACAGGTGATTATAAATAGTCAGCGTGGGGCATTTATCTTATCGCAGTCAAGGTGTTCGACAACCTATTCACAAACAAGTAAAGCCCACGCTGAGACGTGAGCGATAGACTTATCCTTGTGAATATTTGCCGGGGTGTCGAAACTTTAGGCTGCAAGAAAGCTAACGCTGGTATAGTTAGTATTTTGTGATTACTCCATAATTTGATTTTAGAAGGTTACCACAAATATAGAAATATTTTATCTTTGACCTTTATAAAACAAAAAACCCCGCTGAATGCGAGGTGTCCTGTTGTAGTATCTTGTACTGAGAACACAAATATACTGCAATTATGGACACCACGAATAATTATTATCTATGCCCTATTGGAGAACAGCCAGACATTGAAACACATTTAAGGAATTTATATAAAGAAATGAAGAAGGAATTAACGGAACGAGGCAGGGCAATTATTGATGTGGTATTGTTTACGCAGAGTAATAAAGCTATTAAATTGAAAGCATTATTAGATACAGGTTCACGGGAAAGTTTTTTGAGCGATAAGTTTAAGGACTTTGATTTTGTCCAAACTCTTTATACCCATCCTTGTGTTCACTTGAATAATCAAATAGTAACAAGAGATTTGTACCAATCAAATATTAAGATACCGGCTATATCAGATTTAATAAACATTTTTTACTTCTGTTTTATTGGGCATAATTATGAAAATGACTACGATAACATAGACCTTATTATAGGTACAAGGTTTATGGATTATCTCGATTTTAAATATAACAATCCATATAAGCAATTCAGTTTAGAATACCATATTTCTGTATAATTCCTCAGAAATTTATATAACTTTGTCTTATGAAGAGTAAGAAACCCGTTAAGGGCAAGAAAAGAGCCAATAAGTATGAATCAAAACTTATTATCAATGGCTCTTTCGATGATGTTATAAAAGCTGCTATGAGTGGCAATCCGGTAAGTAAAAAGAAGAAGTAACTATAATAAATGATGAGGGGCAGAATTTGCCGTTCCACCCCTCTGCCACGATTATAAACCCTTAAATCAATTAATCATGGAACAATTGGAAGTTAATGTCGAAAAAGACAGTTACGAAAAAATCAAACAGTCAAAGGGTTTTGTTAAACTTATAATAACAATACATACTACCACGGATGGTGTACATGGAGTAAAAGATATATTTCTTATTGTACCATCTGCTTCAATTTTATATATTACTGATGTAGATAATGTCTATCATGGTGTTTTAAATTCAGAGTTATCCTCTGAAATAAATAAAAAGTATCCTCATCGGGATAGACCGTATATTCAGGAAATATAATAATCATGGAAGATAAAGAAATAACCCCTGAACAAATAGCTGTTGAAGCATTTTCTAAATGCCTCATGACAGAAGCTCATTTGAATGCTTTTACGGTAACTTTTATGGGCTTTTTGAAAGAAAATTATCCTGAACATTATGATAAGTTTTATAAATCATATAAACATAACCTCATAAAGTCAACTGGCGATGTTATTGCAAACTCCGTATGCGTTCCGCCAAATGAGAAGCCTCAAGCAATAATTGGGTTATTAGCTGCTTTGACAGAAAAGCCTTTTTCTTAGGGAGTTTTTTTTTAATTATTCTGATTTTCATTTGAGTGTTCTTTTTGTCTGTGATTAATTTATAACCTGCCATGCCATGTCCCGAATGGTGATTAGTTGCCTAATTTGGTCCGTGAGGTGAATATTTCAGATAGTACTATTTCAACTATTGCAGGTACAGGTGTTCAGTCGTATAGCGGCGATGGGGGAGCAGCAATCAGTGCTGAACTGGACCTTGCACATGGAGTGAGTTTTGACCGTTGGGGTAATTTATATATTACTGATTATGGTAATAACCGTATTCGCAAAATGGGTGTTACCACCGGGGTAACGACATTGAAACAACAGGGTTCCCTTTCCATTTACCCAAACCCGGCCAGCGAAGAAATATATATACAGGCGAGCGGCTTTAACACCAACCATGCAACCCTTGAAGTGATAGATATCAGGGGTAGAACAATAATGGAAAAAGATATTACTAATGTATACTCCCCGGTTCCCATTAATTTGGATATTTCGGGGCTCTCAGCCGGACTGTATTTTGTAGTATTAAAAAACAGCTCCCAGCAGCTTACTGCAAAAATTGTAAAAGAATAGTCTCTATTTTTTATTCATTTTCAAAAACAGTTATGTCACGGTTTTTCACGAAATGGGCAACATCTCATAAAGACAATAGGTTCACAAAACCACTTACTTATGGTATCTTTTTACCATGACGTATTTTTTTGACCACCGTGACATATCTTTTTGTGATGCAAGTGTATAATAATTGCATAACAAATGGAGCGACTGTAAGCTACAGATAGACAGAGCATAAGAGGCTTTTAGGATACCCCGTTTGAGAGTATAAATTATGAGGGGAACATGTCACGCTTTTTAACACACCGTGACATAAAAGTTGAAACCAATAGAATACCAATCTATTGCAATATACCGCCACCGTGACATATTTTAGGCATGGAAATAAATTAGCTTTTTCCCAAGCTTTTGTAATATTTACACCATTCGGTAAGTCCGCATTTATTACAAAGCGGTTTTCGTGCAAGGCAAATGTACCGTCCATGCAAAATAAGCCAGTGATGAGCAAGGGGTATTTTTTCAGAAGGAAAATATTTTACCAGTTGCATCTCGGTTTGTAAGGGAGTTTTTGCATTGGTTGTAAGCCCGATTCGAGCAGCCACCCGTTGAACATGGGTATCTACAGCCATCTTAGGTTGATTGAAAACAACCGAAAGAATAACATTGGCTGTTTTTCTTCCTACCCCGGGAATAGATGTAAGCTCTTCCATAGTAGAAGGTACTTCACCCCCAAATTTTTCTACTAAAATGTTAGACCCTTTAGCAAGATATTCTGCCTTGCTATTGGGATAACTAATGCTTTTAATTTTTTCCCTTATCTCATCTACCGAAGCCTTTGCCATAGTTTGCGCATCAGGGAACTCAGCAAAAAGTGCCGGGGTTACCATATTGACCCGCTTATCGGTACATTGTGCCGAAAGGATAACAGCAACTAATAGTTGAAAAGGATTTTTATAATGTAATTCTGTTTCGGCTATAGGCCTGGTAGCCTCAAAGTATGCGATAACATGACGGAACAGTTCTTCCTTTTTCATGTATTCCGTGTGTCAAAAATACGCTGTAGGATGTGTCCTAATTAAAATAGAGATTCGAAAAGCCCGTTCAGTTTTTAATATATTCTACAAACTGCAAGTCGCTCTTAGTAGGCTCTACGGCAAGTGCTTTGGAGAAGTTTTGAATGGTCCTAATAACCTCGGCAGATGGTTCGGTAGGGTCTTGCTCTACTTTATTTTTAGCTGTTTCATTAACCTTTGATTCCATATTGTGCTCAGATGACGGGAGGGAAGAGAGTGGAGGAGTATTTTTGTCCATAGAAATTGTTTTTGCACGTTAATTTACTTTCTAATAGTAACTGCTATTTTTTAAAAATATTGCTTAAAGGACTTTCTTTTTATACTGTTTTATTCAGATAAGGCTATTTTGTGATGCTCGGCAAGCCTTCTGAGGTTTATAATGGCATAACGCATCCTCCCTAAAGCGGTATTGATGCTAACATTTGTCATATCAGCTATTTCCTTGAAACTCAAATCATAATAGTGCCTCAGTATAACTACTTCACGCTGCTCAAATGGCAGGTGTTCTACTAACTGTCTTAAATCCTGTAGGATTTGTTTCTTTACCATGCAATCTTCGGCAGAACGTTGTTCCACCTTTACCACATCAAACACGTCAACTACCTTACCATCAGGTTTAACTATCTTACTTACCGTACTAATTTTACCATTCTGACGGAAATTATCAATAATAAGGTTGTGTGAAATCCGGATAACCCATTGAATAAATTTCCCTTCGCCGTTATACTGTTTCTTTTTAAGAGTACGGATAACCTTAAAGAAAGTTTCCTGGAATATATCTTCTGCAATAGCCCTGTCGCGGACCACGTTCAGTATATATCCAAATACTTTTTTCTTGTAACGCTCTAAAAGCTGGCAAAATGCGTCTTCGTTACCGTTTTGATAAAGATGAATTAACTCATCATCAGGAAGTGTCTGATTTTCCATTAGGTTACTTTATTAGATTACAAAGTAGCTCTTTTCCTAATAAGCGCGCTTTTTTATAAATTTTTTATCTAAGACAAATGTAAGTTAAAAGAGGTTAAAAAATACAAGGTTGCCCTATAACTCTACAAATAAATCCATATAGTGCTGGTTATCTGCATATTTATTTCGTACAGATATTTCTGTCACTTTCTGAAAAGCCATTCTTCCGGATCAAGCTTATTTAATCCCTTCCATATTTGAAGCTCCAAATCGGCTACCTGGTTCTGTTCATCATATAGTATGGTTCCTAATACCTGCTTGGTCTGCAGCTTCTGCCCAACTTTAACAAAAACATCTTTTATATGTATGTATACACTGTAATATTCGCCATGATTTATAATGATAACCTTGCCAAGCGAAGGGTCAGGGTCTTCAGTAATAACAGAAACTGTCCCCTCAAAAACAGTACGCGCAATAGCACCTTTGGTAGTTGCAATGTCAACTCCGTCATTCGTCATAGTAATGCCGGGCATTGGAGAATAAACACCAAAGGGATGCAGTATTATACCTTCCACAACAGGCCAGGGCAATTTCGATTTATTGTTCGAAAAATTTTGAGAGAGCTGTTGCGCTTCGGGAGTAAGTTTCATTTCAAGAGATTTTGAATCTTTTTTATTTGTTTTTACAGCCGCATTTGATTTGCGTATTTCCTCCTCCACCAACTTTCTAATAGCCGCATCTAATTTCTGCGAAGCCTTTTGTTTCTCCGAAAGTTCTTTGTGAAGCTGTTTTTCCTTACCCTTTAGCTGGTCATAAATTTTTTGCTGCTCATTTCTTTCACTATTTAATGTGGCACGTTCTGACTCTAAACTTGCAAGCAGTTGTGTCTTTTCATCTTTTTTCTTTTGCAAATGATTCACTTTTACTCCCACATCCTTTGCTGTTGAATCTATTGTTATTGCCTGCCTGTGGCGATATTCCTGGTATTCCTGCACATAGCGCATCCGCAAAGCAGCCTGCTCAAAATCTCTCGATGCAAATATGAATGACAGTTTGTTATATGCCTTCTCCGTTTTATATGCATCAATAACCATCCGGGCATATTCTTTCTTCAAATCGCTCAGCTTTATTTCCATCACACCTATTGTGTCATTGGAGGCATTAATCTGGTCCTGCATCATTCCAATTTCTTTTGTTACAGTTTCCATCAGTTGCTCCTGCAGGGCTATTTTCTTATTGAAGGTTATAAGCTTTGTAAGCGACGATTCCTTGATGTTGGCATTTTGAGCAAGAAGTTTATTAAGGTATTCAATGTCCTGCTGAATTTTTCTCTTTTTATCCTCCAGGTCCTTTTTCGATTTTTGAGCAGAAATGTATCCCGGCAGGCAAAGTAAAACCAGCAGGAGAACAATATATTTAATAATGTATCTGCTCATATTTCCTGGGGATAATGAACGGGATTTTCTCGTAGCCGGAGAAATTTACTTTTTTGTATCTTAAATCAATTTTTATCGTTTTTTCTGCATTTATTTCATAGTGAATATGCATAGGAAAAATTCGTGCTGAATCCTCTTTTTCAAAATCATCATAGGTAGCCTCAAAAGTCCGGTTTGTTACAAAGTCCTGCAGCCTCACTTTTTTAATATGAAAATCGTTTGCATCAAGCCATATAAGCTGGGCATCGCTGCGGGTATGCAAAGGCTTGTTTCTGTACATTAAGCGCTTATATTTTCTTTTCCTCACTGTACTTAATATATAATCCCTTCCATCAAAATAGGCGTTCATTTTTGCCGTATCGTTATAAAATTCGAGGGAGTTTCCAATCATAACTGATTGAATCAAATCGAAATCAATATCCTCATTTAAAAGAGTGTCCAAATAGTCGTAGGTACCTTTAAAATATTGGCTATTAACATAGTCAATATACATAACAGAATCGTCATCTAATTTAGCATGCAAGGGAGTATATGCACCCAACGCCACCGAGACACTCATCCATATTATACTGTCCTCGCGTATTCTTACTACTCCCCCGAATGATACATGGGAAGTATCCTTATCAATATCCACATTGAAATGAGCGCTAATCCAGCGGAAATGCAGGTTATTCGCTCTCAGTTTTGTCATTAACGAATATTTATCTTCCTTCTTGAGGCTTGTGGTTGGCGGAGGATTTGGTATCTGAATTTTTTTGACAGAAAAGCAGGAAGCGAAAAATAACCCGATTACAATGATTAAAAATAAAAGCCTTCTCATTTTTGTCTGAAGTTTTTATTTTTCATATAGTTGCTTATTCTTTATTTTCTTTTCGAGGAGTTCGGAAGCAGCGCCTTTTTCTTTTGCCTTTATCCAATACTCCACGGCTAAATCTTTATCACCTACTTTGAAAAGAATATCCCCGTAATGTTCCAAGACAGTCACATCCTTATCGCCTCCAGCCATTAAGGATTTATATTCCCACTCTTTTGCCTCCGGGTATCTGCCAGACATATACAGAATCCATGCATAGGTATCTTCATAAACGTTCTTGTTCGGTGCTAATTGGTTTGCTTTTTTTGACATTTTTTCTGCCATTGCAAGATTGGTGTCTCGCACAGACAGGTAATAACTGTAGTTATTTAATACCCCGTCGTTATTGGGATTTATTTTAAGTGCCTGCTCATATGCCGAGTCTGATGCCGAAAATCTTCTTACATAATAATTCACGTCTCCCAGGTTTTCATAAAACAATTCCAGCAATGTGGAATCATTTAAAACATAAGATATACCGGATTTAAAAGCCCCCAGCGCATCATCAAAATTTTTTAGTTGCATGTTTGCAAACCCGTTATAATAATAGAGTTGGGCATTAGTGGGGAATAAGCCTATAGCTTCCCTGCTTTCTTTCTCCAAGTCTTTATTGTCGTTCAATTGGCCTTCCAGGTCAAGCAGATTGTTCCAATAACTATACTTGCTGCTGTCCTCGCTTATAGCAACCCGGTATTGATTGCGGGCCGGTTCCAATGAATTATTTCGCTTAAGAAGTTCGGCGTATATCACATGTGCCCGGGGCTCAGATGGGTTCGCAGCTATCATTTTTTTTGTCAGCGTCATTGCCTGGGTAAAAATGGAATCGCTATTTGTAAATGTCGAGAGTCCATAAATTATTCTAATCTTAGTATCTATATCAAGACTAGGTTCGTCAAAGGCTTTTTCCAATTCCTCATAAGCTTCTTTATCCTGGTTTCTATTTTTATAGTAGTCTGCAAGCGATAAATGAACCATAGGGTCATGCGGATGGATTTCCTCTACCTTTTTATATTCATAAAATGCTTTTTCCCTTTTACCTTCCAGTTCATATAAGTTACCCAGCATATCATGGTATTGGGGAACAGCGGAATCACTTTTAATCAGTTTTTGTATTTCTTCTTCCGCTTTGGTGTATTCTTTTACTTTTTCAAGTATTTCTATTTTATTCATAGAAATATCCTCGTCCTGCGAACCCATTTTCTTCTCCAGGGAATTATACGTTTCAACGGATTCTTTATACTGGCCAGCCTGTATTTGTGCCAGCGCCAGCTTATAATATAAATCGGTATTGTCAGGATGTGCTTTAACCAAATCCTGGTACACTTTTACTACATCTTTATATCGGCCTAACTCCTGCAAATTCTGGGCATAAAAATACCTGTACCATATATTTCCCGGATCACCACTCACAGCCCTGCCTATGTATACCAGCGAACTGTCGGGCATTTTATTGGCCCCAAGTAATTCTGAAACCTCAAAATTGGCGGCAGGATCAGAAGGTTCTATTGCAAGGCATAACCGAAAAAAGCTCATGGCTTCAGCAGGATTACCCATTACCTTTTGTTCCAACCCATCATAGTATAAAGCTTTAAACTTATCCTCTTCGGGCTGGCTCACTTTTTTCACAGATGCCGAGGAACCTGATTTTTTATATGTGGAACAGGAAAAGAATATCATGGGCATCCATAGCAAAATGATACCAACATAATTTAACTTCTTTCCTCCTCCGTTCATTCGTTTAGGTTACCTGGTTATAATCTCCCAGGTTTATTTTATTGGCAGTACCGATATATTGCACATAACTCCCAAGCATAGAATTACTGATAACTGCATTTACAATTTTTGAATTATCTTGTATAATAGAATCAGACACAACACTATTTTCAATATGATTATGCCTACCTAATGAAACAAAGGGGCCAACCACGGAGTTTACAATTGTGGTGTGTTCCCCAATGTAACAAGGTTGTATCACAGTGGAATTCACCAATTGTGATGGCTGAATTTTGGGAACAGGCTTACATTCGAGTAGCCTCTTATTCGTATACAGCATATTGTCTTTACTCCCACAGTCAAGCCATTCACTCACCTGGGCAACACTGAATTTAGTTCCCTTCTTTTTCATATTCTCCAAGGCATTGGTAAGCTGAAACTCTCCTTTTTCTTTCAGGTTATTATCAAGCAGATATTGCATTTCTTTTTTCAAGTACTCTCCATCTTTAAAATAATAGATACCTATAATAGCAAGGTCAGAAATAAATTCCTGTGGTTTTTCAACAAAGTCTGTAATAATATTTTGCTTATCCAACTTCACTACACCGAAAGGCCTTGGGTCTTGCACTTTCTGAACCCAGATAATTCCTTCGTGGGAAGTATCTACTGTAAATTCACCCCGGAAAAGAGTATCGGCAAAAGCAATTATTACATTATCCTCCAGCATTTCTTTGGCGCACATTACTGCGTGGGCAGTACCCAGGGCTTCTTCCTGGTAAAATATTTTCCCTTTCGCTCCCAAACTTTTTGCCACATTCAACAAATGATCTTCCACTTCTTTGCCAAAATGCCCAATTACAAATCCTATTTCATCAATCTGCCCCTTAATAGTAGCGGCTATATCTTCGACCAAGTGCTGAACCATCGGTTTACCTGCCACCGGCAACAGGGGTTTTGGTATAGTTAAGGTATGGGGACGCATCCTTTTTCCTATACCCGCCATTGGAATTATCAATTTCATACTCTTATTCCTTGTTATTAGTTATTCATCAATGTTTCCCGGTATGTCCAAAGCCACCTGCCCCTCTTTCTGTATCCATAAGCTGCTCCACCTCTTCCCATTTTACCTGTTCGTGTTTTGCAACTATCACCTGTGCTATTCTTTCCCCATCATTTATAACAAATTCTTCATTGGACAGATTTATTAAAAGCACTTTTAATTCGCCTCTATAATCGGCATCAATAGTTCCGGGTGAATTAAGGACGGTAATTCCATGCTTGAAAGCAAGCCCGCTTCTTGGGCGCACCTGGGCTTCATAGCCTTCTGGCAATTCAATAAATAACCCCGTTGGCACCAATATTCTTTCCATAGGTTTTAGCATCAACGGAGCATCCATATTTGCCCTCACATCAAAACCGGCAGATGCTACCGTAGCATAATGCGGCAAGGGGTGTTTTGACTTATTTACAATTTTTACTTTCATGTTAACTTATTTTTTTAATTCTTTAAGCAAGATAAATGAGGGTTTTTCCATAAAGTAGACTACAGCTATAAACAGTAAGATTAAAGAATTATTTATAACCAGGTTAAGTATTTTCGACGGAATGTTCAATTGGGTACTTAGGAAGTACAAAATTAACGATAATGCAAAGTAGACAGATATGTGAAAGAAATCGTATTTAACAGGCAATTGTTTACGACTCATGAAGTAGGAAAGAACCATTATCGAAGCATAGCATATTAATGTTGCCCAGGCACAACCAATATATCCAATCCGCGGTATCCAGTATACATCCAACACAATGGTAATAATAGCCCCAATGGTGGTAAGATAGGCTCCGTAAAGGGTTTTATGGCTCAGCTTGTACCATATTGAAAGGGTATAAAACACCCCCAGGCATAAATTAGCCATTAATAATATAGGTACCACTTGCAGGCCACTCCAGTAGCGGGGGCCAATAAAATACTTTATCCAGGAAATATTGAGCATAGTGCCCAGGAAGATGAGCAGGCACACGATGATGAAATATTTAATTATGTCGGCGTATGTTTTCGTAAAATCTTTCTCCTTAGCCGTGGCAAAGAAATAGGGTTCGGCAGCATACTTAAAAGCCTGCACAAACATGGTAATTATCATAGGTACCTTATAACACGCGCTGTAAATGCCCGCTTGCTGCCAACTAACATCTGCCGGAAGTAAATATTGCAATAAGATACGGTCAAGGGTTTCATTCACCATGCCTGCAAGGCCTGCAAACACCAATGGAATGGCATACGGCATCATTTTTTTCCACAATACGGAATCAAACTTAATACCGGCTTTGACTATATCGGGAAGTAGCATCAATAGTGTGGCAACACTTGCAATTACATTGGAAATTAAAATATATCCTATGCCGATATTCGGATTGTAAATGGGTTGTATGAAAGAATAAAAAAGGCTATCAGGATGCTTATAAATGGCAGGGCACAGCAGAAGAAAGAAAAGATTGCTGAGTATGTAGATAATAATATTCAACATTTTAATGGTTGCAAACCGGCGGGCTTTATTAAGTTGTCGCAGCTTCGCAAATGGAATGGCACAAATGGCATCTGCACTTAGAATAAGAGCTAACCAAATAATGTATTCCGGGTGCGTGGGCAGATGGAGCCATCCGGCAATAGTTTGACTATATGCAACTATCAGTAAAATAAATAAAACTGAGGTTGAGGCTACGGACAGCAGTGTGGTACTATATACTTTCTTTTTATCTTCTTCTAATCGTGAAAAATTAAAAAGAGATGTTTCCATTCCATAAGTAAGTACAATATTTACAAATGAAATATAGGCATACAGAAAACTGATTTTGCCGTATTCACCCGTAGCAAATATATACGTATATAAAGGGACTAACAGATAGCTTAAAAGCCTTCCAATAATGTTTGGAAGCCCATATACTATTGTTTGCCCGGCTAAATCTTTGAGTGGTTTCATTTTTAATTAGGAATTAGAAATTAAAAATTAGGAATCTATTCTTCTTTATTCCTAATTCGTAACTCCTAATTAAATTGGGGTTTTCGTTTTTCTAAGAATGCGCTTATACCTTCTTTAATTTCTTCGGAAGCGAAACATTTTCCAAATTCGGTTAATTCAACTTCAAATCCTTCTTGCGTGCCAGTATAGCCATTTGCTGCCCGGATAGCAGCTCCAATGGCAAAGGGGGATTTGCCATGTATTATATTTAAAAGCTCTACACATCGTGGAATAAGCATTTCCTGGGTAACTACATAATTTACTAATCCGAGCTCCATAGCCTCCTGCGCAGTTAACATTCCGGCAGTCATCATTAACTCCAACCCTTTGCCCCTGCCAATGTTACGAATTAAGCGCTGTGTACCTCCATAACCCGGTATCAATCCCAGATTTACTTCTGGTTGTCCAAATTTTGCATTTTCTGAAGCTATTCTCAAATGACAAGCCATTGCCAGTTCACACCCACCGCCTAATGCAAACCCATTCACGGCTGCAATAACAGGTTTGGAAGAATTTTCAATGTTCTGAAAAACATCCTGCCCTGCCTTTGCCATTGCCATGCCCTGCTCCTTATTGAGCCCCATAAATTCTTTTATGTCGGCCCCTGCAGCAAAAGCTTTTGGGCCTTCCCCCGTAATAATTATAGATTTTACATTCTTATCGTCAATTGCTTCTTCTACAGCCATTCCAATCTCTTTCACGGTTTCACGATTCAAGGCATTCATTTTATCCGGACGATTTATGGTAATGATACAAATGCCATTTTCAATATTTATTTTGAGATTTTGAAATGCGGTCATATAATTTATTCCTTTTTTATTAAAATTTTCTATGCTCTTTCACCCAATCCTGGATATATTTCACAATAATTCCTGTATCTGTCCCGGGAGGAAAAAGCTTGCCTACTCCCATTTTATTCAGCTCTTCCATGTCTTTATCGGGTATTATACCTCCACCCGTAAGCAATACATCGTCCAGTTTTTTTTCCTTCATCAGCTTGATTATTTTCGGAAAGGCAGTGTTATGCGCACCTGATAATATGCTTAGCCCTATAACATCTACATCCTCCTGTAAGGCTGTATTTACAACACTTTCAGGGGTTTGATGTAAACCGGTATATATTACTTCCATACCTGCATTTCTAAGGAATGAAGCAATTACTTTTGCTCCTCTGTCATGCCCGTCAAGGCCTACTTTAGCTACCAGTACCCTAATCGGGCGATTAAGTGAATTGTCGCCAGTTGTCATAAAGTACAAATTTAGGATATATTCCCAAGTAACAGTTTTTCCACTGTTATTGGGTAATATTTGTATTCTAACTCATGCACTTTTTGGGCTATAGTTTCTACCGTATCTGAATTATTTATGGAACATTTGGCCTGGAAGATAATTTCTCCCTCATCGTATTTATCATTCACATAGTGAATAGTAATGCCCGTTTCCTTTTCATTATTTGCTAAAACTGCTTCGTGTACCTTCCGGCCATACATACCTTTCCCGCCATATTTTGGGAGAAGAGCAGGATGTATATTCACCATTTTTCGTGGAAAGGCTTTTATAATATTATCCGGTATTATCCATAGAAAGCCTGCTAATACAATAAAATCTGCCTCGGTTTTCAATTTACCCACCAGCTTATCTGTTTCATAAAAAGTTTCCTTATCAACAACAATTGTCGGTATCCCGGCCTTTACAGCTTTATCTAATACACCTGCTCCTTTTTTATTAGATATGATAAGGGATATTGTTACGTCCTTCTTATCTCTGAAGTAATCAATAAATTTCCGAGCATTTGTTCCTTCGCCGGAAGCAAAAATGGCAATCCTATACATATCTATCTTACCGCTATGCGACAAAAGTATAGAACATTCTCTACCAAATATGCCCAGAACCTTATAAAGTATGCCTCCTAAAAATAGTTAAGCCCCTTAAAAGGGGCTTAACTCATATCAAAATTTACTATTCTTTTAGTATTGAAGTATTACGGTACCGTTACCGGCAGGAGCTCCACCTGTTGTATTAATTGGATTTGCTCCGTTATTTATGGAACCTCCTCCTCCTCCTCCGGCATCATTAATACCTGTACCGCCACCACTATAACCACCACCACCACCGGCAGTTCCACGGTAACAGAATGTTCCGCCACCGCCGCCGCCGTATCCACCGGCACCACCAACTTCGGTACCACTGGTACAACCAGCACCAGGAGTAGAACCATTCAGGTAAGAAAAGCCAGGACCACCACCACTAGGACTTCCATCAAGGCCTCCATTAGTCGTATAACCACCTCCAGGGCCACCGGTACCACTTCCATTCGGCTCTCCGGAGCTTCCCCCGTTTCCACCAGTTCCACCGGCACCACTATTATCATAGGAATTTTGACCATTTGTCAAACTGTTACCCATAGAATTGGCAATTGTACCAACCGGGCCCGTATCCCTTCTTCCGCCGCCGCCGCCGGCAATAATTAATATATTATTGTTATTCAATACATACGAACCTCCACCGCCGCCACCGGCTGAAGTAGTGTTTGGTGTACCGACTCCCGCTTTTCCAACTAAAATTGTCAGCACTTCGCCCGGTGTAACCGTAAATGTACCTATCATTTGCGCACCATATCCACCAATATATTGACCGTTATTAACACTCCCACCTTGGCCTCCGTTGGCGGTTATTGTCATTGATGAAATTCCACAACCTACCGTAAATGTTTGTATTGAACCGGTAGCTGAAAAGGTTGTTGTGGTATGTATCAAATTGCACACGCTTGAGACAACAGTTAAACAAGAAGGCGAACCACTGCAACCATTATTAGAAGCTGTTACACATATATTGGTTGTGCCTGCTGTTGCTCCAAAAGTTACCGTTGCTGTTCCGGCAGCCTGAGATGTTACTATTCCAACATTTGTATTCGATGATGTCCAGCTATAACTATATCCTGCAACAACAGGTATGGTATAGGTTTGACTAGTACTAATAAGGGGTGAAACCGATCCTACAGGAGTTGCCGGTGTTCCAGCAGGTGCACCTACCCTTACTATATACGTTGAATACCCGCTTAAGCAACTGGTTAGTCCACTGTCTGCTACAGATATTGTATATGTTGTAGGAGTAGCTGCAAAAGTTGCCGTTGCGGTCGTTGTAAACGTAGGGGACGACAACGTAGTTCCTGCTACTGAAGGGCTGATGCTCCAAATATATTTGTTCGCTCCGGCTACCGGTGAACAGGTATACGTTTGGGCTGATGCTGCTGCGCAGAACTGTTGAGGGCCTCCTATGTTTGATGGAGCTGCAGGCGGAGTACATCCACAAACCATGCTCGTCCACGCTCCGGCATATAACTCTAAACAGTTTACACTCGTATTAAATACTACCAATCCATTGGGTGGATTTGGTAGCGCATTCATTTGTGCTGTTGACATCCTCGGGAACAATACCCCGCCCGTACTCGATGTTACATCTATTGCGGCCGACCCATTCGGGCTATTGGTTCCTATTCCTATTTGACCAGGATTGCCTGCATTTCCACTATTCTCTACTGACAAATAAGTATTCCCCGCTCCTCCATTGCTTATCATAAATTCGCCTGTGCCTACCTGCGCTCCTGTCCCTAAATCTACATTCAGGTTAAAGTTTGTTTGAGCTATCAATGTATTTTGAATCAACGGGCCTCCTAATTGTACTACTCCTGCATTGAAAGTCAACCCATTGTTTGCAGTCCCTGCCGAACCCCATTGAGGCGCTACGCCGGCACCTTGCGACACTAATATCTGACCCGATACACCCGGATTATAAACCGCTCCATAATAAGGCATTAACGCTCCATTAAATTCATAACCGGTAACTGAGTGATTCCCGAATACCATCGTATTGCTTGCTCCGGCCACTGCTCCATTTCCTATCGCCGTTACATTCGTTGCTGTTGCTACACTCGCTCCAGCTCCATAACCTATGGCCGTATTGTACGAACTTGTCATGTTTGATAATGCACTATCTCCTATGGCCACATTGCCCGATCCGGCTGTATTTGCATACAATGCTGAATATCCTATCCCTATGTTGCGGCCTCCCGTCGTGTTCGAATATAACGCATAGTAACCCATTGCATTGTTATACCCTCCACTGGTGTTCGTATACAACGCATCATACCCTATCGCATTGTTATGTACACCACTCAGGTTATAATACATAGCATTTGTACCCATTACATTATTATAGGAACCGCTTCCAAAACCACTCCCATTATATAATGAAAAAGCACCTATTGCATTGTTATACGAACCGCTGTAGTTTTCATACATCGCATAATAGCCCATCGCATTATTGTACCCTCCTGTATAGTTATACGCCATCGCAAAGTAACCAACCGCATTATTGTACGATCCCGTATTCCCGCTTATTCCATATAACGCATAATAACCCATCGAGTTATTATACGATCCTCCGCTATTTGTATACTGGGAATAATAACCTATCGCATTATCGTTGCTACCTCCAGCTATATAACCAGCCATGTAACCCATATCATTATTATACGAATAGCCACTATTCGTATACCCCGCTTCATACCCTATCGCATTATTATACGATGCACCTCCTGAATTATTATACTGCGCATAATACCCGAATGCATTATTATACGATCCCGTTGTATTCGTATACCCTGCTTCGTACCCTATCGCATTATTATAAGACCCTGTCGTATTGCCATACATCGCAGCATAACCCACCGCATCATTATACGCTCCCGTCGTATTCCCATACATCGCATTTGCTCCTACTGCCGCATTATACGATCCACTCGTATTCGAATACATTGCATCATACCCTAAACCCATATTATACGCTCCTGTGGTATTACTGTACAGCGCACTATTTCCTATCCCTACGTTCCATGCTCCCGTCGTATTCTTATACAAAGGCTCATACCCTAGTCCCACATTCCCCGCTCCGCTAAGGTTGCTGTTCAAGGCTCCATAACCTAAACCCACGCCAGCTACACCCGTTGTGTTTGATGATAATACTTTCGAACCTATGGCCGTATTATAATAACCTGTTGTATTAGAATTTAATGCACTGTCCGCTATCCCTATATTATAAGAACCGGTCGTTACTGCCCCCATAGCCATATAACCGCCTCCTACATTATACGATCCTATCGTCGCATTCTGCAAGGTTAAATAACCTACTCCTATATTTCCAGTTCCACTCGTATTGCTCCCTAAGGTTCCATATCCCAAGGCTGTATTGCTTCCCCCATTGTCGCTCTTTAACGCTCCGCTTCCCACACCTACATCATTGCTCCCCGTCGTAACCGTAGACACACTATTATACCCTAAGCCGGTATTGTTCGCTCCTGATGTTAAAGGGCCTACGTTGCTTCCTGACAAATAACCTATAAACGTATTGTCGCGAACTTCATCAATACGCCCTGCCTTATTACCTTTTATCCCAAAGTTCAACGGTGTTGCATCCGTCGTACCCAGGAAATTTGTCCCATCTATGATTCCTCCATTGCCTGTTATAATCCATGGCGTTCCCGGAGTGATTCCTCCTCCCCAATCGGTTACTACATACCAGTTCGTCCCATTGCTCTGAAGCATCATCGAACCTCCTACCAAAGATAAGGTCGCATTCGCTTTCGAGCCGCTATAGATGCTTCCGCTCGCTGCCATAATCGTCACCGCATTTGTCGTCACTACCGCGGGAGCATACAAGACGGTATAATATCTCCGCATATTTGTCGGGCCTGCCGCAGGCAAGGTTACCGTAAACGTTGCCGCATTCGGATCTACTAACACTGTATTATAAGTGTTATCTAAGGTCGTATTCCCCGTCAAAGCCACAGCCGATATCTGCGCTCCTACTGACCCGTTTATATCTAAGCTGCTTACAGGGGTCCCTTCATTGATTCCCGTGAAGCCCGTATTATTCCCTATCTCTACTATCCCGCTCGCTTTCGCGCCGCTTCCTATATTTACTAAACCCGATCCTGTGTTATTCAGGTTCGCTGCACCTGTACTCGTTACAGCTCCCAATGTGCTCAATCCCACTACATTCAAGGTCCCTCCTATTATTCCCGTATCGTCTATGTTGAAGTTCGCGCCTGCCTGCACCGTCTTCTGGTTCAATATATATGTTCCCAGCGGAGTGGCTGAATTATACAGATACACCCACTGTTTTCCACTCCAATAGTAAAATCCTGCTCCATAACCTCCCGCCGTTACCGTCGGGCTATTCGTGTTCCACACTATCAAACCCGCAGAAGGCGCACTCACCGGTGTGGACGTAGTTACATTCACGATATCTACACTCGTTAACAACATCCCCAAGGTGCTGTTCGATGGATCGCTTAAATCCAGTATAGTTGATGCATTTCCAGGATTTCCTGAACTGTTTACCGCTACGTTTTGTGAATAAATCGCAGGGGATATTCCCACAAGAAGCGCTGCTATGGCGCATTTTACGTAAAATTTGTTCATGTTATTATGTTTTACTGGTAAAATTACTAACGGATTATGGGCGCAATGTAGTATATTTCCTCAATACATAACATACCCCACCTCAACTCCTCCATAATTATTGTCCTCATCTTTATATTATCTATTGATTATCAGAAAAATAAAATTTCAACTTTTCAGAGAGAGCCCGCTGAAATTTTGCCTTTTCAGTAAGAAAAATACTCTTTTGCTTATTTACTAATACAAGCATGAAAAAGTGACTGATTTTTTATATTTTTCCCTAAAGGCCGTTTATCGGACCGAAGAGCCTCGCAGGGGACTCGAACCCCCGACCTGCTGATTACGAATCAGCTGCTCTAGCCAGCTGAGCTAACGAGGCAATTTTTAAAAATATATTTATACCATGTATCGAATATCAAATAAATTTTATCAAATAGTAATTTTTCTTCCCCTTTTGGGCCAGAAGATATCGTTTCTTAATAATGTTATTTAGCCCCATCACAAGGTTCAAATCCTCCACTTTTTCTTTATTAATAAAAACACCTCCGCCCATCAACATTTTTCTGGCCTCTCCTTTAGATGGAAAAATACTTGTAGTTGTGCTGAGAAAATCAATAATAGGAATCCCACTTTGCAGGTCAGTAAGAGGAACACTTACCTGTGGAACTCCTTCAAAAACAGCTTGCAGGTCCTGTTCTGAAAGTTTCTCCAGGCTATCTTTGGTTCCCCGCCCAAAAAGAAGTTCGGAAGCCTCAACGGCAAGATTATAATCTGCTTCGGAATGCACCCGAATAGTAACATCTTTGGCCAGTTCTTTTTGCAAAATACGTAAATGTGGTGTGGCCTCATGTTCTTTTTCCAAAGACTCTATCATTATCTTGTCGAATAACGTAAATATCCTGATATATTTTTTTGCATCTTCATCGGAAACATTTAGCCAAAACTGGTAAAATTTATACGACGATGTTTTATCCGGATCGAGCCAGATATTACCTTCTTCTGTTTTTCCAAACTTGGCGCCATCTGCTTTAGTAACCAACTGAGTGGTAATAGCATATGCTTCTCCTCCACTCATTCTCCTAATCAATTCTGTACCCGTAACAATATTGCCCCATTGATCTGAACCACCCATTTGAAGTTTGCAATTTTTATTTTTCCATAAGTAGTAAAAATCATACCCCTGCACAAGCTGGTAACTAAATTCAGTGAAAGATATCCCATTCTCCATACGATTTTTCACAGAATCTTTAGTCAGCATATAATTAACGGTAATATGTTTACCTACCTCTCGTATAAAATCTAAAAACCCGTATTCTTTAAACCAGTCATAATTGTTTACAATTTCAGCAGAATTTTCACCGCAATCAAAATTGAGAAACTTTTCCAGTTGATTACGTTGGCAAGTAAGATTATATTCCAATATATCGGAAGTCAATAAATTCCTTTCCTGTGATTTACCAGAGGGATCACCTACCATTCCGGTTGCCCCGCCTACCAATACAATTGGCTTATGTCCTGCCTTTTGAAAATGCAGCAGGGTCATAACTTGCGCCAGGTTGCCAACGCCAAGGGAATCGGAAGTAGGATCGAAACCAATATATCCGCTTACCAAACCACTTTTCAGCAGTTCTTCTGTTCCCGGCATAATATCGTGAAGCATCCCTCTCCACCTTAACTCTTCTATAAAATTTAGTTTCATGAGCCGGCAAAGTTAAAAAGTTACAAGTTTAAAAAGTTTATAAAGTTGAAAGTTATTTAACTTTATGAACTTTTAACGATAGGAACTTTATAAACTTGTATGGTATTTGTAACCGGAGGAACTGGTTTTTTAGGTGCTTATCTTTTAGCTGAACTAGTAAAAAAAAATGAATTGGTTGTAGCCTTGAAAAGGCCAGGCAGCAGCACTTTTAACACTGAAAAACTTTTTTCTTTAAAATTTGAAGCAGAGGGGCAGGAACAATTTCAAAAAATAAAATGGGTAGACGGAGATATTCTTGACCCGTGGTCGCTTTCGGAAGCAATGCAAGGTATAAAAGATGTTTATCACTGTGCGGCGGAAGTAAGTTTACGTGACCATAATCCGGATTCGATAATAAATACAGCCACAAAGGGAACAGAAAATATGGTACATGCTTCGCTGGTAGTTGGCGTTGAAAAATTTTGCCATGTAAGCTCTGTAGTAGCCTTGGGCAAACCAGCAGAAAACTATATTGATGAGGAATGTTTCGAAGATTTTTCTTTTAAAAATGCACCTTATTCTATTGGGAAGCACTTGGCTGAACTGCAAGTATGGAAAGCGCATGCTGAAGGGTTAAAAGTAGTTATTGTGTCTCCATCTATTATTCTTGGCCCATGGAACTACGTTACAGACGGAAGTATGAGTATGTTTCCATATATAGACAAAACATCCCTGTTTTACACACGTGGAGTTATGGGTTTTGTAGATGTGAATGATGTTGTAAATACTATGTTGTTATTAATGGAAAAAGGGCCCTATAATGAGCGCTTCATTATCAATTCTGAGAATATATCTTTTAAAGACATTATTACAACAATAGCTATAAATATTAATAAACCTATCCCAAGAATTCCTTTAAGCTATTCTACTCTAAAAATATTTAAATTACTAAATAATATATGGAACAAACAAAAGATAAGTAATACCATGGTAGAGCATGCAACAGGTACACACAGCTTCAGTAATATGAAGGTTAAAAAAACATTGAGCTATTCATTTATTCCGGTAGATAAGAGCATTGAAACAACTGCAAAATTTTATATCAGTGAGAGGGGGAGAAAATAAAACGGATAAGGTAATTTTGGGTATTGACCCAGGAACTACTATTATGGGATATGGCCTTGTAAAAATAACAGGGAAAGAGGCGAGCCTTATTCATATGGATATTCTCATGTTAAATAAACTTCCCAATCACTTTTTAAAATTGAAAAAAATATTTGAAGAAACCCTCCGCATTATTGAACTATACAAACCCGACGAAGTTGCTTTAGAAGCTCCTTTTTATGCGAAAAATATCCAGTCAATGTTAAAACTGGGCAGGGCACAGGGTATTTCAATGGCCGCCGCTCTTCATCACAATTTACCTGTTTTTGAATACTCGCCCCGTAAGATTAAACAATCTATCACCGGGAAAGGTTCATCGAGCAAAGAACAGGTTGCTATTATGCTTCAACGTATACTGACACTTCAATCGCTTCCTGAAAAATTGGATGCAACCGATGCCCTTGCAGTTGCAATATGCCACTTTTTTCAAAATACTGTCGAGTCTTTTACACCGGCAAAAAAAATAAATAGCTGGAAATCCTTTGCCAGTGAAAACCCCGGGAAGATTAGCGGCTTATAAATACTTGCAAATTTCTGCCTGAACCTGCTTAAGTTCTTCGGGGGATGGTGTAAGTTTTCCCCTGGAGAAATTTAAATCCCCTACACTATTCAATGGCACCAAATGTATGTGTGCATGAGGTACTTCCAGACCAATTGCTGCTATTCCTATCCGCTTACATGAAACAGCTGCTTCAATAGCCTTCGCCACCTTTTTGGCAAATAAATTAAGCTCGGAAAGCAATGCATCGTCTAAATCAAAAATATAATCAATTTCTTTTTTAGGAATAACCAACGTATGCCCTTTAGCTAACGGAAAAATATCAAGAAAAGCCAGACAATTTTCCGTCTCCGCTATTTTGTAACAAGGGAGTTCGCCATTTACAATTTTTGCAAATATGGAAGCCATTTTAGATAGAAACTTCTAGTATCTCGAGCCCCATTTCGCCCGCAGGAGTGGCTACCTTTACCTTATCACCTACTTTTTTGCCCAGTAACCCTTTTGCAACAGGGGAATTAACCGATATTTTCCCTTCCTTCAAATTTGCCTCATTTTCTGTCACAATAGTATAGTTCATGATGGAGCCTGTTTTCTGATTTTTAATTTTCACCCTGGATAGAATAAGAACCTTTGAATGATCGAGCGTTGAGGGGTCAATTATTTTTGCATTACTAACTATGTCCTCCATTTTAGAAATTTTGAGCTCCAACAATCCCTGGGCTTCTTTGGCAGCATGATATTCTGCGTTTTCCGACAAGTCGCCCTTGTCTCGTGCCTCAGCAATTTGTTTAGAAATGGAGGGTCTTTCCACTGTTTTAAGGTGATGCAGTTCCTTCAGGAGCTTATCCAGCCCTTCCTGGGTAAAATACGCAGCTTGTGACATGGAGAAAGTACTTTTATTACTATTAAGAGGGTTTTATTTAGTGTAAAAAGGAGAGAGCTATAGCACCCCCTCCTTTTGCAAATATATATAAAAAATTTTAGAAATTACAAATCTAGTTTTATACCTATTGTATTACATCCCTGGTAAGGATTGGTACTCCGGTAAGCATAGGATACGCCAAAAACGCTATGTTTCTTTTTGCCGAAAGGACACTGCAAGGTTACTCCAGCGCAAAAACCGGTGAAGACTGTAAGACGCCCCCCGGTAGTTGGGTTTGTACTGAGTGAACTTGTAATTCCATTTTGATAATCATATCCTACTCTTGCACTAAAATAGGATTTAAAAGCATATTCTACTCCCAGCATTTCCTCATCCTGAGTGAAGGAATTAGAAGTAAAGTTAGCTGCGACTGTTAAACGATGAACACTTTTTGTGCCCGAATCCTTAGCAAGATAAAAATCGTAAGCAGCACCTATATTGACCAATGAAGGAAGTTCAAAAGACTGTGACCGCTGCTCAGCCGTTTCTGTAGCCGACCCATTGGGGGGTTGTTGTTGTGGCAAAGGGGTTTGAAATGCAAGCCCGTCTCCGGAGAATGTCACAGGCGGCCCCACATTTTTCAACGCTATACCAAAATGAATATTTTTTTGTTTCCCGGCAACATACTGTATTCCTGCATCAATAGCCACACCCGCAGCATGAACATTGGCAATCTGCTCGTCAATAAACTTTACGTTTACTCCCCCATAAATATAATCGGAAAAATGCTTTGCATATCCGGCACCAATGTTAATAAAATCAGGAGTAAAAGTTCCTATTCCTCCATCGGGATAATCATACGATGTCATGTTTATTGTTCCTAAACTCATATCCATAATAGAAAAACCAATGGCACCCGATTCGCCAACCGGCTGGCTCAATCCTATTTCTGATATGTGTATACCGGCACCATCAAGATAATCGGTACTGGCTCCCATAATTTCAGTCTTGTTTAATGTAGCTATTCCGGCAATATTTAAAAACTGTGCTTCAATACCCTGCACACAGGCCGAATTAGCTCCTGCAAAACCCGATGTTCCTGCCCAAGGGTCAATAAGCAACTCCGAAGCTCCCGCCTGACCTGATCGCTGAGGGTCACCAGCTTTTATTTCATTGCAATAATAGCTTGCTGCAAAGCTTATTAGGATTGCTGCTACGGTACTCTTGTTTTTCATATAAACATTTAATGTTTTTAACTATTTCCTTTTATTTACTTCAAACACTACCCCCCTTATATGCCCAAGGAAGGTAGTGTTACTTTTCTTTTATTTTAATTGACTACTCAATAAGATGTTACGTCTAAAGGTCTCATTACTCCAAACCACTTCAATGTTACTTCCCCTACATTGGGTACAGCAACGTGAATCAGGTACAACCCACTCGCAATAGGCACATTATACTGGTTTTGCAGGGTCCAGTCGACATACGTTTGTGGGGAGTTCTTATTTATTACTTTTATCAGTGTTCCTCCTAACGTAAAAATAGAAATAGTGCATGTAGGAGGTAAATTTGTAATTCTAACTCTCGTATCCAAGCCGCTGGATTCGTACCCTGAATATGCATAATATGGATTAGGTACTACATTTATCAGGCTGAGTGCACTTACAGCTGCCGCATTATTATTTGTAACAACTTGTAATCCGTTCGTGGTGAATGAATACATAGGGTAATTCTTGTTGTCCGGAGTCGGGTTTCTCCATATCGAACCCTCTTTTGTATTCCCTGCACCATTAACCTTGCTTCCATTAAGGAATGTTTCACTATATGCTGTATCGTAAGGTTTTTGTACCCTTAACCTTACTGTCGCATCACACTCTAATAATTGGTGCCCGGCTGTTAAAAGAGGGATACTTACCCACATTACATCATTCAATATTCTTTCCTGCCACCAATGATAGTTAGATCCCGGAGTTGTTTTTTGAAAGTCTGCAAATAGTGTGCTGTCCTTATCGTATGCAGGTATACTATAGTTATAACTGGTAACACCATTTACCTCAACATTATGATTATGGCCAAAAACATAAATGTAGTGTTTGCCTCCAAAAATACTTGTTACTCCAAAGTATTGCCCTGCACCGGAAGTACCACCGGAGGAGAAAAGAATAGAATCGGGGTCCCATTTCATATCCCGACCCCCGTCTGCATTGAGCCAGGAATCTTCTCCGAAAGCCATATTGAGCCTTTCACCTGTTTCAACATTAATAGCATAGCCTGGGAACCAACTCATACCAGTAGGAGAAATATAACTCGGCAGTGTGGGGTCAGTATATTCAGCCACATCTGTGGGTGAAGCAGGTTTATAGGTCATCGACAGGGAAGGTGCTTTTCTTGGAGTTAACTTATTGGCATTTCCCTCGGCAAGGTTTGGATTATCATCTTCTTCTAAAACAACACACCTTGTCCACTTAGATGGGTCAGACGTAAATACAATATCCACACTGGCAATATTACCAATTGAATCAGCCACCTGGGCATTTGTTTGTATGGCAGGGCTTGTACTACCACTGGGGGCAGAATAAGCAGGCCCATTGTCGCAATATTGTTGCTGGTCAGAAACAGCACATAATCCATACGGTGCCCACTCGCCATGCACAATTTGGTTATAAAATCCATTCGGGTCGTAGTCCACATAATTACCGCTCACTGTGGTCCCATAGGAATAAAATGCATCACCCGGGAAAGTAGGACTACTCTTGGGAGGATTATTTGTACCTGACCGTATCCAAAAAAGCAGGTTTGTACTAGCGGAAGCCGAAGGAACGCCAC
>Ga0206823_1010_pt2 | contig 62682 bp, 40 predicted proteins | sample Alteio_BWOrgCont_81_FD_152868 | JGI IMG/M metagenome (GOLD analysis project Ga0206823, IMG submission 152868) | Enriched cells from forest soil in Barre Woods Harvard Forest LTER site, Petersham, Massachusetts, United States -... | ecosystem: Environmental > Terrestrial > Soil > Temperate forest >...
CCACAAAGGTGTAAATGGCCTCATTTGATTTTTTCCGTTCTCCGGTAACAGGGTCTTCCACCCATACGTCAATAAAAACTTCCATACTGGTATGAAAAGCCCTTGAAACTTTTGCCTCCAGCGTAACAATGCTACCATCGGTAATGGATTGCGTGAAGGCCACACTGTTCACGGATGCTGTAACGACCACACGTTTACTGTGCCGGTGAGCTGAAATGGACGCGATAATGTCCATCCACTCCAGCAACCTGCCTCCAAAAAGATTACCCAGGTTATTGGTGTCATTTGGCAACACATGGTTGGTCGTGATCGCCAGGGATTCCTTTGGTGTTTTCGATTTGGACATTTTTTTTAGTAGTTAATAGTTAATAGATAGAACGAAGGTAGAAAGTCAACGGTTAAAAACATTACTTTTACCTAAAGAAAAAAACATGGTTCACAACTGGTTTCCTTATCTGCTGGCTACGCATATTATTTTTGTGGTGACCTGGTTTGCGGGCTTGTTTTACATCCCCAGGCTATTTATTTATCATACCGAGGCCCAGAAAAAGCAAGAACCTGATAAAACCATCCTTTCAAATCAATTCAAAATAATGGAAAAGAGGTTGTGGTATGGAATCACCTGGCCGTCCATGATTTTGACCTTTATTCTGGGCTTTTCCGTGGCAAGTCTGAATGCCTCGTATTATTTTTCTTCCGGTTGGTTTTTTGTTAAACTTTCTTTTGTTTTCGGGCTGACACTTTATCATTTTCAATGTGGAATCCTATACAAGCGTCTGCAAAATGATATCTTCCGGTGGTCTTCCACCCAGCTTCGTTTTTGGAATGAAGTAGCAACTTTATTTTTATTCGCCATCGTTTTTATCGTCGTATTGAAGGATCAGGGCAATTATTGGTGGGGAATTACGGGGCTTTTAATTTTTGCAGGTTTGTTGATTGCCGCCACTTTAATTTACCGCAAAAAGCGAAAAGAAGAGGGAAACTAAGAATTACTTTTCCAGCATCCAGACCTCCGTTTTTTCGGAGCGAATGCGTGCCATTTCAGAATAGGCTTCTTCTTTTGCTGAAAAATCCCCGCAACTTACAATATACAATCCCTCCTTATTCTGGCCAATGATGGAGGCATTCAGGTTTTTACTTTTAAGTCGTGCCAAAAAATTCTGCGCGTTTGATTTTATTTTGAAACAGCCGCTCACAATATGAAACCTGGAGCCTTTCTGTGTTTTGGAGGTATTCATTGTAACAGATGTTTTATCAGCCGGAAGAGTATGTGGCAAGGTGTCTTTTGCAGCAGTCTGAGTCTGGGTATTTTCAGTAACAACTTTAGCGGGGCGGGGGATGGATGTTTTCACAGGAACCGGAGAAGGAACAACTGTTTTGAAGGAGACAGCGCGTCCTGAAAAAGGGTTTAGGGATGAATAGTTAATCTCCTTTAGAAATGGAATATTAATGGAAAAAAAAACGATAGCAGAGGCAAACAGAATCAGCATAACAGAAATTATTGCCGGCGTTTTTCGGAATAAAATATTTTTTTTCTTTTCCTGGGGTAACGCTGGACGATCTTTAAATTCCTTTTCAATTCTTTCCTGAATACCATCCCGCTTGATCGGCAGGGTCTGGATGGAAGTCATTCCGAAGGCTCCCCGGAGGTAATTCACTGAATTGTCCGGCTCGAACTGAATCGTGCGTTCCATGTCCATATAGAGCGTCCCAATTTGATCCAGGATCAATTTTCCCCCATCTTTTAGCACTTTGGTACTTTCAAAAACAAAACTGTGAAGGATGCTGTTTGCTTCTGAAAATGTTTTATTTTCCAAAACAGAAATATGATTTGCCAGCAAACCATCGTTATTTTTTAAATGCTTGTTAAAAGCGAGCTGCTTGTGTGGAGGATCAAATTGATGTTTTGAAGGATGGAATCTGGCAGGGGAATAGGTGCCGACAAATCCACCGAACCCTGGAATGATGACGCAATCGTGTTCAAATAAAAGTGCACTGATGTAGGGATCGATTCGCATGGAAGCTTAAAATTAATAAAAAACAGGCTTAGCTAAGTACTTAAACGGATGTTTTTAACGATAAAACCACCCATTTTTAAAGGATGGAAAAGTTTAAAGTAAACCTGCCGCTTAAGGCCTGGGCTGAAGAGGATAAACCCAGAGAAAAATTAATTATGAAGGGCCGGCAGGCATTAAGCGAAGCAGAGCTCATCGCTATTCTGATATCAACCGGAAACAGAAACGAAACTTCAGTTGAGCTATCCAAAAGAATCATGGTATCCGTCCAAAACAATCTGAATGAATTGTCCAGGCTTTCACTCAATGATTTAATGAAGTTTGATGGAATCGGAAAAGCAAAGGCAATTTGCATCCTGGCGGCACTTGAAATCGGAAGGCGCAGGAAAGAAACGGTGTTTCGTAAAAAGGAGAAAATTATTTCCAGCCAGCAGGCATACCTTTATTTAAAACAAATGCTTTCAGATTTACCGCACGAAGAATTTTGGGTGATTTTATTAGACCGCTCCAATCAAATCATCAAAAGAGCAATGATCAGCAGAGGAGGGGTAAGCGGTACGGTGGTAGATTCTAAAATAATATTTAAATCCGCCATTGAAACACTCGCCAGTTCAATGATTTTAGGTCATAATCATCCATCCGGAAACACAAAGCCGAGTGAACAGGATATCCAGATTACCAGAAAAATAAAAGAAGCCGGTAAGACGATGGAAATTCCGGTTATCGATCACCTGATTGTTTGTGAAAACGGTTATTATAGTTTTGCAGACGAAGGAACGCTCTGATGCCGCTAGCCCGTCAAGGTAAATCTCAGGCTGAAACCTGCATTGGTATTTGAGGTCGGGAAGGAAGAGGAAATGACAGGATTATTCATTATTCTGTCAAAGAAGATCCTGACCGTAAGGCGATCATTTAATTTATAATCCAGGGAATTTTTCAATGTAATAATGTTTTGGCCCGAAGTTGCCTGGGAAATATCCGGAGTGGACTGACGCATGATCGTTATGTTATCTGAAAAGGAGACATCCACTTTTAAGTTCATATCACTGGGAGGTAGCGGTTTTCCTCCGATCCGGATAAACCTGAATATTTTCACTTTTGTAAAACGGTACCCGCCTCCAAAAATGATGGACTGTGTTTGCAGTTGTTGCAAGGTAATGTCTGTCAGGGCAAGCGTAACATTTCTTTCTTTTTTAATTTCAATGCTGGAAATCAGGCTGTTCTTCCAAACCGTTTCAATTTTTAGCAAGGGGCTGAATTGTTCGCTGATGGAAACGGAAGCGACCGTTAATTTTGGGACAAAATTTTCCACCGCATCCCGCACGGCAGTGAAGCCGTCACTTGTGCCATCACCGATAAAATCAAGATTTTGAGTGAACGATGCTATGTTAAAAGAGGAACGGTAAGCGCTGCTTAAAGTAACCGATTTAAAATATTTTTTCATTTTTTCAAACTTGGTAAGGCCATCATAGGTCAATCTCCAGTTTGGCAGCGGAATCAGCGGGAACATATTCAGGTCACCCTGTCGGGGGGCATGGCCTTCGTATGCCGCAAGGAAAGCCGGAATAACTACTGATTGCGAAGTAGGTCCATAACCACTCATGAACCCTGTCGTAGAGTTTACTCCAATTTTAGGTAACCCGCGCCGATTCTGGTTGTATTGATCTCCCAGGAAAGTTGAATACGTCGCCCGGTAATTCAGAAAATTTTCCCAGTTCTGAGAAGAATGACTGGCATTGTCTGCTTCGAAAGCCGTCTTGATACTGATTACAGAAATGCTGAAATTTCCACTTTGAACAGGCGTAAGCGTGTCATACCTTCCATGAGGCCCGAGTGCAGGGTTCCATTGAAGGAAATAACTATTATTGTCGCTGTAAGATCGGTTCGCGTTCAGTTCAATTTTCAAATCCGGAATCAGCTCAATACTCATCTTACCCGCAAATGTCTGGGCAGAGTTCATCATGATGGGATTGGTAAACGTATACGTTTTGACGAGCCAGTCATCCCGGATGGCTTCCGGAATGATGTCTTGCTGACTTCCAAACACGAATCCGGGTGTGGGTCCCTGGAAGCGTGGATCCATGCCAAGAATTTGGGTAGGAAGGCCATAACCGGGCAGTGTGATCCCTCTGTTGTCATTGTAGGAAAGGGAAACATTCTTAACGCTGATCAGCAATCTGGAAACGTAATCCAGTATTTCATATTGATTTTCAACTTTGATTTTGGGAGGGTGGCGTCTGAGGCTGTCCAGTCGTGCCTTGCCTGCCTTGGAAGTATCTTTTTCCGCCTGCTTAATTGCCAGAGCTGCTTTCTTGGCGATATCCTCCGCCTCTTTTTTCTTTTTGTCTTCTTCTTTTTTCCGTTCTTCTGCACTTAGAAAGAGCGGTTTCTGGGCCAGTTTTTTGAAATAGGGAATTTTGTTGTACAAGGTTGTCATGTTGAATTGCCCGCTGAATTGCCAGGACTGGGAGTTCTGTATAGTGGCTCCCAGGGAATCTGCAGCAAATGGTGCATGCATCCAATCGTAACTTCCCGAGTACCGGACCGTTGCGGTAATAAAATCAAGCAGAGGGAGTTTGTTGATCGGAACATTCCAGTTTACATTCAAGGCGTGCTTGTAATGCGTGGTGGTTCCTAATCCAATGATGTTACCTTCGATCGAATCCCTCTTTGCACTTGAATTAATTTCTCCCTGAGGTTCAAATATTCTTGAATTATTGGTGGCCGAAAAATCAAGTTTCAATGATTTGGTGATGTCCCATTTCAGGTTATACAAACGGTCCATGGTAAATGTTTTGTTAAAAAGTACAGGAATAATCAGATCGCCACCCGTATTGTCCCGTATCTGACTTTCATTGAAATACCTGTCAATATTGGTCGTAAACCCAAGGTTGGTGGGGATGGGGGAGAAATTGATATCCTGAACAAATTTGTAGTATTTAGGATTCAGTTTGGTTTTTGCAAATGGTTTGATGCTGAGGGCCTTCGGGGTATAGGAATAAACTAAACCACCGTGGTAGGTACGGGTATTGTTGAATAAGGTGTTGATGTCCCGGTGGTCTAATTCGGTGTAAGAATAGGTAAAGGCAAAATTTTCAATGTCATAAATATGAATGTTCTTTTTATTTTTCGGTCTTTCTTTTTTTACATTGGTAAAGTTCAGACTTCGCCGGATGGTATGGTCTACCGTGGCATTGCCAAGAGAATCGCGTTGAGACTTTGGAATGGAGGGATCATTCAAAACGGATTTCAGGTTGATGTCAGGATCCAGTGGATTGTATTCAGGAATAATATAGTTTTCAGATATTCCGGCATACATCGGTATTTTTAAGCCAAGTTTGGCCGGAGTAAATTTGCTGAGTTCAAAACTGGAAGAAAGGTCATACCCGAAATTCGTTGACAACTGACGCTGAGCCATGGTCTGGTCAATTGCTCCCCATCCCGGGGTACTGTAATTTCCTGAAAGGGAAACACTGCCCAGATCCGCCAGGTCCTGCTTTACGCGCCCTAAGGAGGCCCAGCCACCTGATTCATTAAATCCACTCAACCTGAGTTCATCCACCCAGACATTGCCACATTTCGGAAGTCCGTCATCCGTATTATTTCCAGCCTGTCTTTTAGGATTTCTGACTCCAATCATGATGGTGGTAATTCCTCCCAGGTTCGGATTTCCGATGATGTATATGTTGTTGTTTCCGTCCCCTACCTGAAAACGGGTTGTCAGGTTGGCTGTTTTATTATTGATGTCGATGTCTCTTACCTGTTTGGCTGAAATAAGTTTTGAGAAATTAAGGTCCAGGTCATTCGATGATGGCCACACGATGTTTTGCGCATTTACATCTCCGCCATTGTAACTTCCGCGGGGAGTCACGGCCAGCGGAATTTCATATTCATAATAATTTTCAGTAAAGTCAGAGCCGAGCCGGATGAACAACCTTAAATCACCGTTCTTAAGCGCGGAATTACCTGGTACGGCTTCCGCGTGAGAAAACATCTGAATCGTTTTATAATTTCGGATGTCAAAATTCATGTTCCGGTAAACGGCCCGGGCATCCCCGTCTACCAGTCCGCAGACAGACAGATCCAGTGATTGCTCATTTTGCTGAGCAAGGTTGGAAGATTGTATGTTCACAACCCTTTGTATCCCTGGCGGTAAAACGTAGTTTACGGGAGTTTGAGTCCCGTTGGCAACGATGCTGACAGCAGAAGTAGCAAAGGAGGTTTGGTTTCCGTCCGTATTGAAATATTCACCATCAGACAGCAGTGAATTGGGGTAAATGATCCAGGAACTCCTGACAAACTGCATGCGTGCAAATCGGGTAACGATCGGTTGGTCCAATCCCTTAAAAAACATACGCATGAAACGGATCGAGCGGAAGTCAGAAATTGCACCGACCTTACTGTCGTAATTATGGATAGGTATTTTTAATTGGTACCATTTTATGGACTTCGTAGAATCATCCTTAATATTTGACCCTGTGGTTTGCAGGATATCTGTAATGTAGTTGTTCCCGACGGTAGTGAAGTCAGAGGGTTTTAAGCTGACTTTGTATTGAAAATAGGCTTCGTCTTCACTCAGGGTATTGTCATTGTTGATGTCTTCGGTATTGGGTAAGGTGGTGGCGGAAGTGGTATATCCTTCCGTAATAGCTGGACCGGTCTGGCCATATATATACTGGTCAGGTTGACCAGTTGAGGGTGAATTTCCATCGTAGCCGTTATACTTCATGTACCTGGTAAGTACAGGTGCATTGACCTGATCATACCAACCGCCCCGGTAAAAATTATAATCATCTCCTGATGGGTCAATAGCGGCTTTTTGATAGGCTACGGAATTGGTACCCCCAGGAATATAATGTTGAATTCTGTCCAGGTATCGGAGCGTTGTCGAAAATGTATGTTCCGCGGCATCGCTCAATCCATCCAGCCCAACATCCTGGGTGGTACGGGCATTGGGGTCTACATCAAATGCATTCACCAGGGATTGAACATCAGATACTTGGGCCAGTTTAGTGGAATCACAAGGTACAGCGGTTGTATTGGAGGTATTAATTGGTAACCCATTTTCAAATGATTTTCTGCCGTCTTTCAACACATCCTCTGAAACGTCTCCAATATCAATGTAAAGATTTCCCGTCGTATTTTTGTTGTGATTATCTGTGTTGAAGGGATCCATGAGCCAGAGTTCCAGGTATTCGATATTGGTGGCTTCAAAGTCATTGGTCTGAATGGCGCGCTGAATCCCCCCCCAGCGGCTGGTAGGATTAATTAAGTTGCCGTTTAAATCAATTCCGGATGAAAAACTGGTTGGAGAGACATCATAATTATAAGGTCCTCTGTATCCAGGATAAAAGGCCATGTCGAACATGGGCGTATTTGTCGGAAGGCCACTGGCAATCTGCTCATTGGGAAAGATTTCAGTTTCATCCACTTCCCGGGTCTGATTATTGGACATCTGAACAGTGGTTAGGCCCGAAGGGGTCAATCCATTTGTCTGACGAATAAAAAGGGGATCTAAAATATACCAATTCAGTAAAGCGCGGTTATACCCAAGTGCAATCGAATCGTTTAGATTGGATTCCAGAAATAGACTTGGGTCCTGTGGAATACTTGCCAAAAACCAGCTTTGAGGTTGTTTCAGATCAATGTTGGAAATACTGCCTTCAAAATCATCAATATAAGAATCCCCCGAGGCACCTGATCCGATGGCAGGATTGTGTCCGGGAAACAATCGGGCCGCCTCCGCGGAAGCGACAAAATTAGAAGGAGCTTTCGTTTTAATAAATGGGAGGTCATTGATCAGCGTGGTTATCAGGGGCACGTTGGTCCGGTAATTGGTATTCAGACCAATTACGGTATTGTCCATGGGCTCATCCCCGATATTCACTTTTTGTGTAAGCGGGTGTTCATTCAGATTTTCAATTGTACCGCCAATATTGAAATCCCTGCTTGCTTTGTAATCAAAGGTCGCACCCATCAGTGTTTTCGTCTGCAAGGCAAACAGGGCGTTGCTTTCCAGAGATATCTGAATCGGTGTTCCTGAGCTGAGGATCCCCTGGTTGATGATGTGTACCCTGCCTAAAGAATAGTCTACCGTATAATCCACATTCTCCGCCAGCTTGACTCCTGCAGCAGTTACGGTTACCGAACCTTGAGGAATATTCACCGTGTTCAACGAGATGTCAGCACTGGTGGAAGACTTGAAACTCCCCGATAGGGTGAAACGGTTTAATTGTGGAAACTGCTGCGCGACCAGTAAGGTAGAGTCATAGAGTTCAGGGAATCCATATTTATTCGCATAGGTTAAATCAGGTGGATTTCCGGGAATCGTCTGTTTGTGAATCAAATAACTTCCAAAAGGTTCGACAGAAGGAAAGATGACACGCCCGCTCGCTGCATTAATGGTCACCCCATCCAGAAAATCAAACACTCCATCGGGAACCGGATCTCCCTGTTGATCGAGTCGGTCCAGTCCAAAAACCTGGATCAGGGGTTTTCCTGTCAGCGGCCCGGCAGGAAAAAAATTAATGTTGACACCGGTTGTAACGTTGTTGTACAAGACATTCAAAATAAAATTCTGCGGATTGATCTGGTAGCCCCCGATCGAATAAACATTTTTCATCATCAGTTGCCAGACATTCAATTGAGGATTTGTTACTGTTCCTTTGAGTAACTTAAGCACCAGAACACCCGGGCTGGCAATTCCGTCTGTTGAAAACTCCCCCACCTGATAAACTTTACCATTGAGCGTATATTGGTAAGCGACCGCAAGCACCTGGTCATAATTCAATGCCTGATTCAGTGAAATAAAACCCAGCTTGGTATTCAGCGTATATTCAGTAGGGGCCAGCATCCGTGCCAGGTTGACGTTTTCGTAATCACGGGTATTCACATACCAGGGAGGTAATTTTGTTGTGACCGTATTGTAATTCCGGTCCTTCAGGTAACCTGTCTCCGGATCTGCCACCTTGCTGTACAAATCATTTTGTTTGCTGTAAGGGTAAACAGTCAGGGGATCAATGTCATGTATGTAGTTTTCTTTGTAAAGCGGAGAAGGGTGTTTTTTATCTTCCGCCAGGTCAGAGAAAGCAACGATGTTGCGTAAGCCAACAACCGTATTGGTTCGGTTGGTTACGTAAACTTCTATTTTAGTAATGATAACGCTGGACTGAATAACCGGTAAAGAGGCCATCGCCGTATCGAACCGGTCCCTGAAGTATTGTGCGAGGAAGAAGTGCCGGTTGGCTTCGTACTGATCACCCGTTATCGAAAAATTAGTCGTCTGAGCACCTCCGGCCACATTGATAGTGGTTTTTTTTCCCTTATCCTGGGAAAGAACCCCCGTTACCGAAAGTTTTCCAAATTGCATCTGGCTCTTGATACCGAATAAGCTGGTACTTCCGGTAATCAGGGAACCCGAAAGTGGTAAACTGACATTACCCGCTTGAATACTTTTAATGATCTCATCCTCCAGACCATTGTACTCAATTTTCATTTGGTTCTCAAAATCGAAAGTTGCTTCGGTATTGTAGTTCGTGCTTAGTTTTAGTTTTTCACCTATTTTACCGACCACATTCAATTGAATTTTCTCATTGAAATCGAAGGTGGTAATGCTTCGCTGATTTACAGGCAAGGCAGGATTTTGGGTAGTAGAATTGTTTAATCCGAAGATTAGTTCAGCTGTACCCTGGGGCCTTATATCAACCGTATTACCGCCAAAAATCCGGTCAAAATATTCACCTCCTACGTGCAGCGTCGGAATCAGAGAGCGGTTGGCTTTTTTTATATCTTCCGCTTTGCTTCGTGTCCCCCAATATTTTTTGATGTTCTGCTGGAAAGCGTAATCCTCATATTCTTCCGGAGTCATGTAAGTCGGCGGCCGGTAATCAATATTGCCCATTTTTTGGGTGATGTTGTAACTTCCGCTGTCTGCGGGGTCGTACTGAACTGTTTTCTTAATATTGGAAGGATCGTTCAGTCTCAGACCACCACCATTGGGAAAATCAAGCGGATTTTCCAGGGAATGATCCTGGAAATTATACCGCAGTTTGGCTGCTATTTTAGGGGAATCAATTTTTGCTGCAGGAGCAGCGGTAACCGGCGAATCAAGTGGCAAGGTGTAGACTGAATTTTCCTCCTGGTTCCCGGTGGTATTGTCTGAGGTATTGTCTTCAGGTCTGCCGTTAAAGTAAGCTGAATAGGCAGTGGCAGAAATGGCTGCTATGAATGTATATTTTAGTGCACTGTTCGCCACAATAATTTACCATTTACCATTTACCATTGTGTGTAAAAGACCTTGTACAACGTAAATCGTACCTGTAAATCATAGAAATCAACCCTATAAATTTTTTAACGCAGCTTTTATCAAATCCTCAACGTTAATCACTGAAGATGAGGATTTTATAATTTTATCCAGTGACTTTTCGATGGTATTTTTAGCAAACCCCAACATCACCAGTGCAGATAACGCCTCTTCTCTGGTTTTATTGTGTGGAACTACCATAAAATCAGCCGATAAATCACTTTTTCCGAGCTTCCCTTTTAGATCCACAATGATCCGCTGGGCCGTTTTTTCGCCGATCCCCTTAATACTTTTCAGTACCGCCACATTCCCCGTCAGGATCGCCTGTTGAATCTCATGGGCAGAAATGGATGAAAGCATCATAATGGCACTGGATCCGCCCACCCCTGAAACCGAAACCAGGTGCCTGAAAAGTTGCCTTTCTTCGATATCTGAAAAACCAAAGGATTTTGGTAAATCATCCCTTACATACAATTGTTCGACAAGTAATTTTACCTTGCCGTTTGTGCCTAGTTTCGAATAGGTATTTAAAGAAATGTTAAGCAAATAACCAATTCCATTGCAATCGATAACGACATAAGTTGGTGTTTTTTCAGTTAAATTTCCCTCTATGTGATTCAGCATACCCTTTAAATTTCAGTTTTCATAAAAATAAGGGAATTTTGCTTGTTGGAACGGAACCTCGAATTAAAATTATACGGGTTCTTATTCAGAATTTCCATAATTTTACATCAGTAAATGAAAAAAATTAGTTATTGCTTTTGCTTTCTCTTCTTTGGAATACTATTCATGAGCAATTCGCAAAATAACATCAGCGTCGGAAAAAAAATGAAAATAAATGATGTATCGATGAACGATCTGGATACCGCAACCTTTGGTGCAGGCTGTTTCTGGTGTGTTGAAGCTGTTTATCAGCAGGTCAAAGGAGTAGTGGCTGTGATTTCAGGTTATTCCGGGGGTATGGTGAAGAACCCATCCTACGAACTGGTTTGTTCAGGAACTACAGGCCATGCAGAGGTGACCAATATTTTGTATGATCCGAAACAAGTGACCTTTGAACAGTTACTCGAAGTGTTTTTTAAAGTGCATGATCCAACCACATTGAACAGGCAAGGAGATGACCGTGGTACCCAATACCGCTCCGTGATTTTTTTTCATAACCCGCAGCAAAAAGAATCAGCAGAAAAAATAAAAAAAGAACTCAACGAAAGTGGCGCCTGGGACAAGCCGCTTGTTACAGAAATTAGCCCCTTCAGCATTTTTTACAAAGCCGAGGATTACCATCAGAATTATTACAACCTCAACGGAGACCAGCCTTATTGCCGCATGGTGGTCAAGCCAAAGCTGGATAAGTTTGAAAAAGTTTTTAAAGGAAACTTGGCTAAGTAAAAGCAAGCCATTACCGTTGGAATGATGCCCTTATCATTGCTTCATCTCCGGAAAGTAGATATTAGCAGAATAGCTCTAGCTGGCTTGAAAATTGCGTAGCACACACACCTGCTCCTGATATATCAGGAGTTTAATATCAACCACTTTAAATTACTACTTGTCCCTATTAAAATGCACATTTTGCTTATTAATTTAGGGAATGCACTATAATTAGAAACTTAATGTCAGGTATGGATTTATTTGACGAGTAGAAACCGAATACATAATTTTAGCCTGTTCCAACTTCCAATTGTATAATTGGGCTACAGCGTAGTGGTGGAGGTTTTAAGTTTATTGCCTGCATTAGCCTCTGAGTAAAAACAAATGATAACGTCACTACTAATTTTTGAAAATTTATTGTATGAAAAACACTTTATATAAATTTGGCAAAGGACTCATTTCCCTCGGTTTGGGAATTCTGATTGTATCCGTATCTCTTCATGCACAACAGGTTTACCCCTCAGCCGGAGCCTTTTGGGTAGGAGGTTCGGGAACCTATAATCCTACGGATAGTTTGACCAAGGCACAAGGATTAAAAACAGATTCGGCCGTTTTTAACTGGGAAGCACATCACGCTGATTTTGGCGCCTGGATGAATTATCCCTCCTTTTATAGAAATTACAATAACAACTTTACACTTTTGGATTACATGTATACCGGGCAGATAAGCCATGATGGTTTGTATGTTTGGGAAATTGGCTTTCACGAGCAGGCGATCCATTTAGGTCACGATTGGGAAAACTACTTCCTTCATTATAGCCAGGATACCTGGCTGACTTACGACAGCTCTTATCAATATATGACGCCCTGGGCGGGAGTTCCTGCCGGAGTGGCTTATACAGATAGCTCCAATGATCCAATAGGGGTTGTTCTACCCGGGGTTGGAACCTGGTCTGCTGATATTTTCAAAGGTGTACCAAAAGGCGGAGTATTTTACCTGGTTAACCCTGATAAATTTGGCGAAGCCACGCTCAGTTTTGCTCCGGGTGGAACAAACGGGACGATCACGGTTGAATACGCATCACAGGTAAATGGCGCTTACAATATAACTCAATGGACTCCACTGAATCTCACCACGGATGGTACAAACAACTTTCATCAGAATGGGAGGATAAGCTGGACACCGCCTGCAAACTGGGTGTGGGGATACAACTGGTCTCCCCAACTGGGAAACCGAAGAAACTTTGGCTATTGGCTGCGTATTACCGGTACAGGCTATGGTCAAAGGCCGATTCTTTCTAAACTTCAGACGCGGGCTTACCTGAAGGTGGATCCCTCGGGTTCACATCAGGGTCATCTAAAGAATCTAGGATGGGATCCGGTCAACGACAGAAACGGAGACGGATACCTGGAGGACAATGAATACGCTAACCTTCTGGACCCATCTGCCAGTGCCCGGTTCCGGTATGAAGCGCGACTGGCGCTGAATAATGTCGGTTTCTGGAACTACTGGTCACCGTGCATTACAAATACAGCGAACGCTCAGTACCAGCAGGACATCGGAGCGTACTATCAATCCATGTGGGGAAGCAATGGTATAAATGGCGGTTACAACGATAATTTTTTCGTAAATCTCAATAAGTGGTTCTTTCCGATTCTGGCCGGGGGCCAGCTGGTCAATGAAGGGAATATCCAGGGGCTTGTTCAGGATAGCTTAACAAATCTTGCTTACAGTACGGGCTTCGTTGCAACACTGGATGCTATAAAAAGGAGCACGAGCAGCAGTTGGATCGGAGCGAATATTTATTTCATCAACCCCTATGATTATCATGATTATTGCGTTCCTTATCCCGCTCTTGGAAGGGAAATGCTGAATGCAAATACGTTCGATTGGTTAATTTCAGAGGCTACCATTTACGACTCCTGGTCCATGGTAGATGCATCCTCCTTTTTGGGACCATTTTCAGGTCTAAGCCGCATATGGAATATCCCAGCATGGGCTGCGGCTCATAAAAAATCGGCTATAATGGCCAGAATCGGCACGAACCTTTTGACTCCTCCAAGCACGGAAGCCAAATGGGAACGTTCCCAGATGGGAATATTGGCGGAGTATTACCTTTATCACATCCCCAATCTGACATCCTTGCAGACCATTTACACCAATTGTGGTGATATTTCGCAACTGACAGATACAACTAATTATTATAAAAAGGGTGTTCCTAAAAATTATGCTTATCAGCAGCATGGTTTGATGGCAGTGGACATTGGTACACCACTCGGGAGGATACCGCCGGGGAATGAAGGTAATTATACTCCAATGCAATATACCGCAAGGGTTGATGGAACAGGAGATCTGAACAATACCATTGTGGGTACTTCCATCAGCACGATTTTAAACCATCCGGTCTATGGTGAAATACCAGTGCTGCCGACAGCCTCCTATTATTTGCTGTCACGTCCGACCGCACCTTATACGAATATTGTTTATGATCCCCAGGGACAGGCATTTCCTGCAGAGGTAGTTGTGGCACGCCAATTCAGTAAGGGGATGGTGGTCTTCCGAACTCCATTTACAACGCCTACAAATTATCAGGATTATATTTCTGACGCAAATGAAATTACAGTTAACCTTCCGGAAGCCATCCCTCATCAACGTACTTATTTCAGATTAAATTATGATGGAACACATGGGCCGCCGACAAGCGAGGTTACCCTTCATGGTTTCGAGGGGGCTATATTAATAAATCTTTCCAGTGGCGGAGCTGGAGGTTTAGTAGAGCCCACCATGTTTAATAACTCCATTATCAGCAGTACGGAATCGACTGTTTTAGTTTACCCCAACCCCTGCTCAACACAGAACATGGAGCCTCAGATCAATTTCGGTCAAATACCTGTAGGCAGCAACATGAAATTGTTTTCCATGTCAACAGGTCGCCTGATAAAGACCATGATCGGATTATCGGGAACGGCATCCTGGGATCTTACAAATGACTCAGGAGAAAGTGTTGCGTCAGGAATATACCTCTATGCAATTACAGACCCGCAAAATAATACGGTCCGTGGGAAAGTTTGTGTTATCCGTTAACGAGTAAAGGTGTTTTTTCTTTCTTCTAATGGTGGTTTAAATTGGTAACCAAAACAGTCTTTCAGAACCTGAGATGTTTGGAAAGTTCCTTGCTTTTAAAAATGGAACGAACATATAAATAGGCTAAAGACCTACAAATCTATATCTTTATATAACAATAAATATCTGATATATTCGTTTAAAGGGATTAGCCATAACTTTGAATACTAAGATTTTCTTGGTTGGTGAAGTTTGACAGGAAAGCATGCTAAAAAAGATCCTCTTACTTCTATTCGTAACTTGCACGCAGCTGCTCTGTGCTCAATCCGGTTTATATCTTAAGACCATTGCCGGAGATAGTCTTCAGAGTTACAGAGGGCATCCCCTTGATACAGCTTTAAGGGCCGGCATGAATCCGGTTGCAATCGCTATTGATGACTCCAACAATATTTTCATTGTTGATCAGATCAATAATTTGATCCGTAAAATATTTAAAAAACACCCAACGGATCCGGACACCGCATATTGGGTCGAAACCTATGCGGGTAATTTTGCCGATTCTCTGACCAATTTTGCAGGAGATGGTGGTAACGCTGACTCGGCGGTATTATGGTATCCAACGGCCATTACCCTGGATAAAGATTCCCAGAATTTATACATCGTTGATAATGGAAATAACCGGATCCGGAAGGTAACCAAGGCGAATGCCAACAATGGATTTATCAATACGATTACAACCGTTGTCGGGAATGGAACCTTGGGTTTTACAGGGGATGGCGGACCAGCACTTGCCGCTTCTCTGAACGATCCGATGGGGGTGGCCATTGACACAGCCAGAAATATTTACATAGCCGATGGGGGAAATAATTGCATTCGCAAAGTAATTGCTTCTACCGGAACGATCACCACCATCGCGGGAAGCAATACGGGCATCCCCGGTTATACGGGGGACGGGGGACCTGCGGTGGATGCACAGTTGTATGATCCAACCGCCGTAACGCTGGATGCAGCCGGCAATATTTATATTGCAGATTATGGAAACAATGTGGTAAGGGAGATAAACGCTGTTACCGGATTTATCAGCACCATTGCCGGAAATGGGGTTGACAGTTACTATGGAAACGGTGACAGCCTTGCAACACATGCAGCATTTGGGGACATTGAAGACATTAAAGTAGATCAGAATGGGAATATTTTTATAGCCGACCAGGGCAGCGGGAGGGTGAGAGAGGTGACCCCCGTCAACGGAAAAGTATATACGATTGCGGGTGGCGGAGCAAAATACTTTAACGATACGGTTCCTCTTGCATCCGAAATGTCTCCCTTTGGGATAGCCCTTGGGCCAAATTCCAACCTGTTTATTGCCGATGGAGGGTTTAACTATGTAAGAGAAGTAACCGGAATACTTGCCGGCATTAACGAATTAAACGCCCGGAATGAACAATTTAAAATTTATCCGAATCCCAGTTCCGGTAGTTTCGTCATCCGGAATATCCCGGGCACATCCACCGCAGCAGGAGATTCAAAACAGAAACTTCAGCTTTTTGACCTAAGCGGAAAACTTGAACTCTCCCAAATGGTAAATGAAAACACCCAGGTAAATGCAGATAACCTGGCCCAGGGCGTTTATTTGGTCCAACTCCTCAGTAGTTCATCCGTCTTCAATTCCAGGTTGGTTATTATAAGGTAGTTACTCCACTACAATTTTCTTTAAGAAGGCGCGTCCCGTTGCCTGATTTTGCTCTTCTAAAAGATAAATTCCGGCTGAATAACCTGAAATATCCAGTCTGATATTTTTATTTGTTGTCTTCGAAGACCAAACACAATTTCCCTGCATGTCAAACAAGTAAACGAAATGCGTTGGATTGTTGGCCGACTGAATATTAATTTCCAAATATCCTGAAACCAAATAAAGAAGCAATAAAGCGATAGTATAATTTTTCCCATGTTATTTATATTCATCGTACATGGCTATTTGCTAACCCCTAAAACAACTACTTTTTCCTCATAAACACCTGAATCGGCACCCCACTGAAATCGAAGTGTTCTCTTAATTTATTTTCAAGGTACCGCTTATAGGGTTCATTCACGTATTGAGGAAGGTTGCAGAAAAATGCAAAGGAAGGGGCATAGGTAGGTAATTGCTGCGCGTATTTGATCTTAACGTATTTCCCTTTTATAGCAGGAGGAGGGTAATTTTCAATATCGACCTGCATGACCTCATTTAATTTGGAGGTAGGAATTTTTTTGGTGCGGTTCTCATTTACCTGCAAGGCGACTTCCACGGCCTTCAGAATCCTTTGTTTAGTCGTCGTGGAAGTAAAAACGACCGGCACATCAATGAAAGGAGCTATTTTTTTCCGGACATACTCTTCATATTCTTTGGTGCTTTTGGAATGTTTGCTTTCCACCAGGTCCCACTTGTTCACCACAATGACAATTCCCTTTCTGTTCTTTTCAGCCAGGCGGAAAATGCTCATTTCCTGAGCTTCAATGCCGACCTGGGCATCGATCATCAGCAGACAGACATTGCAATCCTCGATTGCTTTGACTGAGCGCATAACCGAATAAAACTCAATGTCCTCATGCACCTTGGCTTTTTTGCGGATGCCTGCCGTATCCACCAGAATAAAATCTTTTCCAAATTGATTGTAATGGGTATTGATCGTATCCCGTGTTGTTCCGGCAATGTCGGTCACGATGGTACGCTCCACTCCCAGCAAAGAATTCAGCAGAGAAGATTTTCCTACGTTGGGTCTTCCGACAATGGCTATTTTAGGCAGGTCAGTATCCGTTAGTGCTTCTTCTTTATCAAGATGCTTCACCAGTTCATCCAGCAGCTCTCCGGTCCCGCTTCCATTGATTGCAGACACTGAAAAAATATCACTCAGCCCAAGGGAATAAAACTCAGAGGATAAACTGATTCTTTCATTGTTATCGACTTTGTTGGAAACAATCAAAACCTTTTTGCTGGATTTTCTTAACAAAGCTGCCACTGCCTCATCCATTTGTGTAATGCCGATGGTAACATCGACCACAAATAAAATAACTTTGGCCTCCTCCAGGGCCAGTTCAACCTGGCGCCGGATTTCGGATTCAAAAATATCTTCTGAGCCTCTCACATAGCCCCCTGTGTCAATTACGGAAAATTCAAATCCATTCCAATTTGCCTTTCCATAATGCCGGTCTCTGGTAACTCCAGGAGATTCTTCGACGATCGCCATGCGGCTTTCCGTCAGTCTGTTGAAAAGGGTTGATTTGCCAACATTTGGACGCCCTACGATTGCAACTATATTTGCCATTTCCTGCTAAGGTACGAAATCGAAATCTGAAGCGCTTTGGTTATTTTTTAGTATTATTGCAATAGAACTCATAAGCAGCGGCATGGAAAAAATAGCTTTGATAACAGGCGTTACCGGGCAGGATGGAGCCTACTTAAGTGAATTTCTTCTTCAAAAAGGCTACATCGTACATGGCATCAAAAGAAGAAGCTCATTATTCAATACAGACAGGATAGATCACCTTTACAAAGACGCTCACGAGAAAAAAGTTAATTTTTTTCTCCATTACGGAGATCTGACCGATTCGACTAACCTGATCCGGATCGTGCAGGAAGTGAAGCCAACTGAAATTTACAACCTCGCTGCACAATCACATGTTAAGGTATCCTTTGAAACTCCTGAATACACGGCCAATGCAGATGCTCTGGGAACCCTAAGGCTTCTGGAGGCCATCCGTATTCTGGGCCTGGAGAAAAAAACCAGGTTTTACCAGGCTTCCACTTCAGAACTTTATGGATTGGTTCAGGAAATCCCGCAAAAAGAGACGACTCCCTTTTATCCGAGAAGCCCTTATGGCGTCGCTAAGCTTTATGCTTACTGGATCACTAAAAATTACCGGGAGTCCTATGGAATATTCGCATGCAATGGGATCCTGTTTAATCATGAAAGTCCGGTCAGAGGGGAGACTTTTGTGACACGCAAGATTACCAGAGCCGCAGCAAAGATCAGCCTGGGTTTACAAGAAAAGCTATACCTGGGAAACATTGATGCAGAGCGTGACTGGGGCCATGCAAAAGATTACGTAGAAGGTATGTGGCTTATGATGCAGCACGACACTCCGGATGATTTCGTCCTTTCAACCGGCAAAAAAGTTTCGGTCAGGAAATTTGTGGAAATGTCTTTTAAAAATGTAGGTATTGAACTTGCCTGGGAAGGCAAGGGAATACATGAGAAAGGGTTGAACAAAGCCACTAAAAAAACAATCGTTGAAATTGACCCGGGATATTTCCGACCTGCAGAAGTTGATTTATTGGTCGGAGATTCTTCCAAGGCGCATGAAAAATTGGGATGGAAGCCAAAATACACGGTGGATGAGCTGTGCAGGGAAATGGTAATGGCTGACCTGAAGCTTTTCGAGAAGGATAAATACCTGCTGGAGGGAGGACACGACATTTTTAATTTCCATGAATAAAAAGGATAAAATATACATTGCCGGGCACAAGGGGATGGTCGGTTCGGCCATTTTCAGAAAATTGAATGAACTTGGTTTTCAAAACATCGTTTACCGTTCTTCCAAAGAACTTGACCTTCGGAATCAACTTTCAGTAGAAAAGTTTTTCAAAGAAGAAAAACCAGACATCGTTTTTTTAGCTGCAGCCAAAGTTGGTGGAATTCATGCTAACAATACGTTCAGGGCTGAATTCATTTATGATAACATCATGATTCAGACCAATGTTATACATTACTCCTGGCTGAACAAAGTGAGTAAACTAATGTTTTTAGGTTCATCCTGTATTTACCCCAGGCTGGCACCTCAGCCGCTGAAGGAAGAATACCTCTTAACGGGATTGCTGGAACAAACCAATGAGCCCTATGCGATAGCCAAAATTACAGGAATAAAAATGTGCGACGCTTACCGGAGTCAGTACGGTTGTAATTTCATATCAGGCATGCCTACAAATCTGTATGGTCCGAATGATAACTATGACCTGAATAATTCCCATGTTCTTCCGGCATTATTGAGAAAAATCTACGATGCGAAACAACAGGTGAATCCTTCTGTAGAGGTCTGGGGATCCGGAAAACCGATGAGGGAGTTTTTACATGTGGATGACATGGCAGACGCCTGTGTGTTTTTAATGGAAAAATTCAATGATGCAGGGTTTGTAAACATTGGTTGCGGGGAAGACATCAGTATATCAGAACTTGCCGGTTTGATAAAAAAAGTTGTTGGATACAGTGGAGAACTGAGATTCGATCCGGGCAAGCCCGATGGAACTCCCAGGAAGCTGATGGATATCAGTAAGCTTCATGCGATGGGGTGGAGACATAAAATAAATCTGGAAGAAGGAATAAAAAAGGTTTATTCCGAATGGAAAGAAATGAAAAGTTTTGTTTAAAAAAACCCAAGATGAACAAATACAAAGCAGAAATTAATGTAATGCCCCTGAAAGCATTATTGGATCCTCAAGGCAAAGCCGTTACCGGTAGTATGAAAAACATTGGCCTGCCTGAAATTGAGAATATAAGAATTGGTAAACACATTTCATTGGAACTGGAAGCTTCTGACAAAGAAACCGCCAGGGCTAAAGTAGAAGATGCCTGTAAAAAACTTCTTGCCAACCAGATTATGGAGAGTTTTGAATTTGAGTTGGTAGAGCTTTAATTATTCAGCATCACGGGCATCACAAGCATCAGTGTATCCTCTTCTTTATTGTTGTGTTCAGAAGGCAATAATATACCGGCGCGATTCGGAGCTGACATTTCCAGCGTAACGCTGTCACTATTGATATTGGCCAGCATTTCCAGAATAAACCTGGAGTTAAATCCAATTTCCATATCTTCTCCCACATATTGACAGGTAAGGCGCTCGCTCGCTTCATTTGAATAATCAAGGTCTTCTGCCGAAATGCTCAATTCACTGCCGGCAACTTTGAAACGTACCTGATGGGTTGTCTTATTGGAGAAAATGGAAACACGTCGTATTGAATTTAGAAAGGCCAGCCTGTCCACGGTCAGTTTGTTCGGATTGCTTAAAGGAATAACGGCTTCATAATTGGGATATTTACCGTCAATCAAACGGCAAATGATCGTTGTTCCGATGAATGAAAAAAAGGCGTTCGTAGAATTGAATTCGATTTTAACTTTTTCAACCACATTGGGTAAAATATTTTTCAGCAAATTCAAAGGTTTCTTGGGAAGAATAAAAGAAGCAGTTGCTTTTGATTTGGCATCGTTGCGTCGGTAACGAACTAATTTATGCGCATCCGTTGAGACAAAAGTCAGGCTATCAGAAGCCAGCTGGCAAAAAACACCAGACATGACAGGGCGTAATTCATCATTTCCGGTGGCAAAAATAGTTTTATTGATCGCTTCGGCTAAAATGGACGCTTCTACTTCCATAGAGGAAGCAGATTGGATACCGGGAATTTTCGGAAACTCATCTCCATTCTGTCCGGTCAGCTTGTACTTCCCGTAATCTGAACTGATTTCAACTCCAAATTTCTTTTTATCGATACTAAAGGTGAGCGGTTGTTCAGGAAAAGTCTTCAGGGTATCAATCAGGAGTTTGGCCGGAATAGCAATATTGCCGCTATCTTTTGACTCTATCGGAATAATGGTCGTCATAGTTGTCTCCAGGTCAGATGCAGAAACAGTCAGTTGACCGCGTTCAATTTCGAATAAGAAATTATCAAGAATCGGAAGTGTGTTGTTCGAATTCAGAACACCGGAAAGGGCCTGCAATTGCTTTAAAAGAGCTGAACTGGAAACAATAAACTTCATAAGAGGTTTTTATTAGTTAAGAACGTAAATTTACCTTTTTAGCAGAGGAAAAGGCACGCAAAAAAATGAATTTTATGCACTATCTTTTAACAATGTTCTTTGAAGTGAAATAAGCTGCAGGCTGGATTAATTTCCCAAATACATAGAATTGTGCGGTTACAAAATCTTTGCCGTTGTTAATAAGGGCAAAGATGCGGTCCGGATCGTATTTTGAAGGATTTCCTTTTGAATCAATGGCACCCGGAGGAGGATTCCTGTAAAACAACTTTACTGAATTCAGGTTTCCTTTTAGATCAATTAACCGGATGATGCACATAGGATTGGAAGAAACAACTGAATCCCGGTAATTTTTTGAAACTTTTTCAATGAGCTCAAATTGAATGTTTTGAAAATAACTTACGTATTGCATCACGGCCATGGTATCAATGTGCTCAAATGCAAGTTTTTCCTTCAGGGACCTCACCTCAAACTTTGTTCCGGGAAGATTGGTGATTTCAAATCCATCCTGTGCCTTTTCCGGAAATTCAACCTGTATTGATTTTATTTCAGGGGGAATAAACCTGAAAATGGTGCGGTCTCTCCAATCGTCTTCACCTGTTAAGAACCGGGGGGTCAGGTAACCGTCAAACCCTGGAATGTAAACAACATAAGGGACAGTTGAATTTTTACCGGTTTCAGGATCAGCCAGCAGCATATAAGTCCCCAGAAAATCAGGAGTTTCAGTGCCTACGTAAAATAATTTTACCAGTTTGTCGCCCTCGTATGCTTCGACTTTGGTGCCCATGGTCGCCAGCATTCTGAATATTCTCTCCTGTCCCATTTTTGCGACAGGGTATTTTACGTCCATCGATTTCATCGTTCCAAGAAGGGTTATGACCGCATCGTTTCGGGCATAATATTTATCATTGAGCTTCCATTCCCCCGGTTTCATTTTAACCAGTGTAATGGTATGGGCATTTTTATCAGCTAGAAATAATTTAGTGACCCGGGAGGTGTCTTCCAAAGCAAAATTTCTCAGACCTTTTCTTAAGGTTGATTTGTCAGTGTGAAAAACAAACCAGACGCTGATCGATCCTAAAATGAGAATCAGGAGTATGGCTATTTTATTTCGCTTATGCATATTTTTTTCTCCGGATGTAAAAAAGAATGAAACCTGCTAAAATTACCAAACCAATCGGAACAGTCGTGTTAATAAGCTGCCATTGCATCCGTTCAGATAAAACTTTCTTCTTATTCAGCAGCCGTAACTTTATTTCTCTTGCTCTTGCTGACATCAGGCCTGAATCATCACACAGCCAGTTAACACAATTCAGAATAAAATTTTTATTGCCAAACATTTTACCGGTAAACCGGTCATACCCCAGCGGCAAAACCTGGCCATTCCTGTCAATCCCGTTCCGGATAATATTTCCATCCGATACGACGATCATTTTTGAGAATTTCCCTTTTTCCCTGAACCCGATGGCACTGTCCCTTGCAATTTTTGGCGGTAATCTGTTTTTGTACAAGGACTCAAATTTCCCTTCCATCAGAACAGACACAGGCTGATAGGCTTTCCTGAATTGGTTTTCATCGGGCCGGATGTTAACCATGGCGAGGTTAATTCTGACCGGTGCATTGATCAGTCTGGTATAACGGGAGGTTTTCAATAAAATAGTCTTATGCACATCCGCAGATGCAATCGTATCTATAGAACTTGCAAAATCCAGTTTTATTACATCCAGATTTTTTACAATCGGATGTTGTTCGGTAGGAATTATCAGGGGACTGAAGATCCAGGGCATCATTTTCCAATCGGGTTGTTGCCCTGCCAATGCTTTGTTGACAGGTAATTTGGAGCATTCAAGATCCTGGATAAGGTTCAGGTTAACACGTACACCGTATTTGAAAAGCAGGTCGGTTATGTTCAGCGGATTTTCTATTCCAAGAGTAAATGCACTTTTGGTCAGGCTGTCGTAACTTACATAAACGGGATTCAGAAGCCAGAGGGAATTACCTCCCTTCATGACAAACTGATCAATGATGAACTTGTCCTTCTCATCAAATGCAGTGTCAGGGTGGGCGATAATAATCGTTTTGATTCCATCCAGGCTTTTTAATTTGTGATTTATTTTTACATGAACAACCGAATAATACTCTTCGAGGCTGTTGGTAATATCCTCCAGTTGCAGGGTGTCCAGTTCATGCTGTCCATCAATAAATGCGACGCGGGGTTTCATCCCTGTGCTTAGTTTTCTTACGTTGTTGGAAAATTCATATTCAAGCGATTGAATAGAGTTATTCAGTTGTTCATCCGGACTCACGTACATCTGTGTTTTAAGCAATTGCCAGGCAGTTTCTTGTCCATGATAGCTGATGATGGCCCCTGGAAAGATTAATTGTTGGTTCAGCCCTTTCTCACCTTTCACCTCCAGGTTAGTTGCCTGCAGACCTTTTTGAGTCAATTGTTTGAAAAGGTCCTGTTGCTGCTTCTTATCTGTAAAGGCGTTGGGGTCGATGAATTCATAGGTAATGTTATCTCCCCCATAGGCCCTGAATTCATCCATTAATTCTTTCGTAGCATCCTTTAATCGCTTGAATCCGGGAGCACCCGGAAATTCACCATCCAGATAGACTTTTACAAACACCACATCATCCAGATTTTTTGCCAGTTGTTTAGAGCTGGCTGTCAGGGTAAATCGTTTTTCAGAGGTGAGGTCAAACCGGTGGAAAACAAATTTTGCTACGTAATTTAACAGAATGAGGATGATCATACTGAGCACAAGATTGATCAGGTCACGTTTTTTATTGGGTCGCGTATTTTCGGTTTTTCCTACCATTTGCGGCTCTCCAGACTGGTCCTCGTTGCAATAATAAAAATTGAAATCAGGCTGAAAAAATAAATTACATCCCGGGTATCAATAACTCCCCGGCTCATGGAAAGGTAATGGTCATTTATTCCAAGGGAGAGAATGAAATTATTTATTCTTCCGAAAAAATCCAGCGTGCTGATAAATGCAAAACCCGTATAGCAGAAAAAGCAAAGAAACATGGCCAGTATAAAAGCGGTCACCTGGTCATTGGAAATGGCGGAAGCAAAAACTCCGATGGCAACAAATGCGGAAGCTAAAAACAGCAAGCCAAGATAAGATCCCCACATGCCACCCGTATCCATATTGCCGGGAGGACTTCCAAGGATGGAGACCGTGTAATAATAGATCAATGTAGGGGCAAGGGAAATGATTACCAATAAAACCCCGGCTAAATATTTGGCAAGAATGATCTGAAGGTCAGTCAGTGGTCTTGTCAATAATAATTCAATCGTTCCGCCTTTTTTCTCATCTGCAAATGTCCGCATGGTTATTGCAGGTATTAAAAACAGGAAAATCCAGGGTGAAATAACAAAAAGAGCATCGATGTTTGCAAATCCGTTATCCAGAACGTTGGATTCAGTTGGCAATACCCACATAAAAAGACCGATCGTCAGTAAAAAAACAATAATTGCAATGTAGCCAATCAGGGAATTCAGAAAAACATTGATCTCCTTCTTTAAAAGGGTGAGCATAAATTGTTTTTAGGGCCCAAAGTTAATAAATTAGCGCAAGAACATCCGTTATTAACAATAACAAGAGGAAAAATACCTTTCTAGTACCTGCGTTCAGGGCGCATTAATACTGAACTTTAGTTGAAATATATGTTCATACATATTTTGTCAACAAAACAGAACATTTAAAATTTTTAAGCCGTATAAAAGGATGAAATGGGGAGGGTGAGTGAAATTTATAATTACTTTATGTTCCGTTCATTATTAGGCTTGTTTTTTATTGTTTCAGGACAGCTTATTGCCCAGACAACTTTTACTGCAAAGGCTACAGCGGCCTGGGCGGCGGCAGGGAGTTGGACAAAAAGTGGTGGTACATCTACGTCAACCTATCCGGGTCAGAATGCCGGACAGGATGATGTTGCCATTATACCCAGTGGATTTACCATAACCATGGGGGCCAGTCAGAATAATAATAGCATTACGTCCGTTACTGTAAATGGCACCGGAGTACTCGCGATTAAGGCAAATACCCTTGTAATAAATGGCGCTGCAGGTAATCTGACCGGATCAGGTTCCGTGACCATGACGACAGGAATAGTTACTGCCGGAGGAAGCGTAAATGTCAGTACCTTAAATTGCGGCGCCAATGCAGCCACAATCAATTTGAGCGGGAATTGGGGAGTAACAACTTTTACAGGAACCGCATCTTCTGTGTTTCTCAATGGAAGCACCCAAAGTATAAGTGCAACTACTTTTGATAATTTAACTATTTCCACCGCTACTGCTATTACGCTGACCGGCGCAATAACAGTAGCAGGGAACTGGACGAACAACGCAGCAAGCACAATGTCGGGCCCTTTTGCGGTCACCTTTAGCGGAGCAGGGAAGACGATCGGAGGAACAAATGGAACGGCCTTTTCCGATGGAATTGTCATCGCCAGCGGAGCAACTCCCGCGCTGACGACCGCCCTTACTTTTTCTGCCACCAACCTGACTTTTAGTACAGGAGCCGCAGCAGCCACATTGACGCATAATGGAACTGCTACTCTGAATATCTCGGGAACAGTGACACTGAATCAACCCACCGGTGCAGTGACCAACAGCTGGAATGTGAATGGTGGCACAGCCACCTGCGGAACATTGACTTATTCCGGGATAGCCGCCGGAGCGAAAATTAATAAAGTGGCAGTCACAACGGGATCGCTTACCATAACTACCATCGATTTTGCAGCCAACGCCACCAATGCCGACCAGGTGTTAAGCTGCACTACAGGATCGATCACCATCAGCAGTGCTTTTACCTTTGCCAATGGCACGATCACTCTTGGTGGAGCAGGCACAATTAATTTTGATGGTATGGTGGCCCATACCGGAGGAATCATCACCAACACAGTTGCAGGCACGTATAATTTTGCAGGTGGGTATAATTTATCCACTGGAACATTTACAACCCTTGCGGGGGAAAGCATTAAGTTCGGAGGGGACTTTACCAACAGTTTTGCAGGGGGCACCATTTTCTCAGCAACCAGTACCGTGATCATCACAGGAGCATCAACGATCACACCCTCCAGTGCGATAACTTTTGGCAATTTCCAGATCAATACTGCCGTTACCGTGACCCTTGCGGGCGCGATAACGGTAGCCGGCAACTGGACGAACAACGCAGCAAGCACGATGTCGGGTCCTTTTGCGGTCACTTTTAGCGGAGCAGGGAAGACGATCGGAGGGACCAATGGAACCACTTTTTCCGATGGAATTGTCATCGCCAGTGGAGCAACACCCGCTCTTGCAACAGCCCTGACTTTTTCAGCTACCACCCTGACTTTTAATTCAGGTGCTACAGCAGGCACACTGACGCATAACGGAACCGCCACTCTGAGCATCTCCGGAACGGTGACACTGACCCAGCCCACGGCAGCAGTGACCAACAGCTGGAATGTGAATGGTGGCACAGCCACCTGCGGAACCTTAACCTATTCAGGCATAGCCACGGGCGCATTTGTCAATAAGGTAGCCGTCACCACGGGATCCCTTACTATAACGAATATCAGTTTTGCCGCCAATACCACCAATGCCGACCAGGTGCTGAGTTGCACCACCGGATCCGTTACGATCACCAATGCATTTACCTTTGCCAATGGTACGATCACCCTCGGCGGAGCAGGCGCAATTAATTTTGATGGTCTGGTGACCCATACCGGAGGAATCATCACCAACACAGTTGCAGGCACGTATAATTTTGCGGGCGGGTATAATTTATCTGCCGGAACATTTACAACCCTTGCTGGGGAAACCATTGAGTTTGGAGGGAACTTTACCAACAGCTTTGCAGGGGGTACTACTTTCTCAGCAACCAGCACGGTGATCATCACAGGAGCGTTAACCATCACTCCCGCAACGGCAATTGCTTTTGGAAACTTCCAGATCAACAGTGCTGTTACCGTGACCCTTGCGGGCGCGATAACGGTAGCCGGCAACTGGACGAACAACGCAGCAAGCACGATGTCGGGTCCTTTTGCAGTTACCTTCAGCGGGGTAGGAAAGACGATCGGAGGGACCAATGGAACCACTTTTTCCGATGGAATGGTAATCGCCAGCGGTGCGACACCCGCTCTGACTACCGCCTTGACTTTTTCAGCCACCACGCTGACTTTTAATTCAGGCGCCACAGCAGGCACACTGACGCATAATGGAACCGCCACCCTGAGCATCTCCGGAACGGTGACACTGACCCAGCCCACGGCAGCAGTGACCAACAGCTGGAATGTGAATGGAGGAACGGCCACCTGCGGGACCTTAACCTATTCAGGTGTAGCGACGGGAGCATTTGTCAATAAGGTGGCCGTCACCACGGGATCCCTTACTATAACGAATATCAGTTTTGCCGCTAATACCACCAATGCCGATCAGGTATTGAGCTGCACCACGGGATCGATCACGATCAGCAGTGCATTTACATTTGCAAATGGTACGATTACCCTTGGCGGAGCCGGGGCAATTAATTTTGATGGTCTGGTGACCCATACCGGAGGAGTCATCACCAACACGGTTGCAGGTACGTATAATTTTGCGGGGGGATATAATTTATCTGCCGGAACATTTACGACCCTCGCAGGGGAAACCATTGAGTTTGGAGGGAACTTTACCAACAGCTTTGCAGGGGGTACTACCTTCTCAGCAACCAGCACGGTGATCATCACAGGAGCGTTAACCATCACTCCCGCAACAGCAATTACTTTTGGAAACTTCCAGATCAACGCTGCTGTGACGGTGACGCTTGCCGGGGCGATTAAAGTGGCAGGTAACTGGACGAATAACGCAGCAAGCACCATGTCGGGTCCTTTTGCAGTTACCTTCAGCGGGGTAGGAAAGACCATCGGAGGAACAAATGGAACCGCCTTTTCCAACGGAATTAGTATCGCCAGTGGAGCAACACCGGCTCTTGCAACAGCCCTGACTTTCTCGGCCACCACCTTGACTTTTAATTCAGGCGCCACCGCAGCCACATTGACCCATAACGGAACGGCTACCTTAAATATCTCCGGAACGGTGACACTGACTCAGCCCACCGGGGCAGTAACCAATAGCTGGAACGTGAATGGAGGAACGGCTACCTGTCTGACATTGACCTATTCAGGGATTGCTGCCGGCGCGAAAATTAACCAGGTAGCGGTCACTTCAGGATCGCTGACCATTACGAACATCAGTTTTGCAGCCAACGCCACCAATGCTGATCAGGTATTGAGCTGCACCACCGGATCGGTTACGATCACCAATGCATTTACATTTGCCAATGGTACAATCACTCTTGGCGGAGCAGGCACGATAACTTTTAATGCTTTAGTCACTCACACCGGAGGAGTCATCACCAACACGGTTGCAGGCACGTATGATTTTGCGGCGGGGTATAATTTATCCACCGGAATACTTACGACCCTTGCCGGGGAAACCATTGAGTTTGGCGGGAACTTTACCAACAGCTTTGCCGGGGGCACCACCTTCTCCGCAAGCAGCACGGTGATCATCACAGGAGCCTCGACGATCACACCTTCAACACCCATTACCTTTGGCAATTTCCAGATCAATGCAGCAATTACCGTGACCCTTGCAGGTGCTATTACAGTTGCGGGGAACTGGACGAATAACGCAGCCAGTACGATGTCTGGTCCTTTTGCGGTTACCTTCAGCGGGGCTGGCAAGATCATTGGGGGAACAAATGGAACCGCCTTTTCCAATGGAATTAATATCGCCAGCGGGGCGACACCCGCTCTGGCTACCGCCCTGACTTTTTCAGCCAGCACCCTGACCTTTAATTCAGGAGCTGCCGCAGCTACGCTGACCCATAATGGAACCGCCACGCTGAACATATCCGGAACGGTGACACTGACTCAGCCTACCGCAACGGTTACCAACAGCTGGAATGTGAATGGGGGAACAGCCTCCTGCCTGACATTAATCTATTCAGGAACAAATGTCGCTTCAAATGTCAATCAGGTAGCGGTTACTTCGGGATCCCTTACGGTGACCAGCCTTAATTTTGCATTGAACCCAACGAATGCCGACCAGGTATTGAGTTGCGGTTCAGGGTCGATCACCATTACAAATCCCTTTAACGTTCAGGTGGGCACCATTTCCCTAAATGGGGCAGGAAAAATAACGTTCGATGGTTTAATTACCCATAGTGGTGGGGTAATTCAAAATACCATTACTGCAGGTACATTTAATTTTGCCGGTGGATATAATTTGTCCACCGGAACATGGACAACCCTGGCAGCCGAAACCATCGAATTCGGGGGGGACTTTTCCAACAGCTTTACCGGAGGCACTGTCTTCCCTGCAACCAGCACAGCTATATTTACCGGCACAAGTACGATTACTCCAACCACTCCGGTTACCTTTGGCAACTTTCAGATCAACCCGGGTGTATCCGTAACTCCTTCCGGAACGATTTCGGTGGCAGGAAACTGGTCGAATAACAGTGGGATATTTGTGGAAGGAACTAACCTGGTGCAGTTTAACGGATCCTCTACTCAGTCCATTGGGGGTACATCCGCAACTACCTTTTATAATATGAATGCAAGTGGGTTTGCACACACTGTGCAATTAACGAATTCGGCTTCACTGATTAATCAGATCGATGTGACAAACAATGCAACGTTCAGTACCAATAATCAGGTTTTTACTTTATTGTCCACCCAAACCCTCAATTGGAATACATTTACCGGGGGCGGTACTGCTCAGGTTGGAGACTTAAGTGCCGGAACGTTTACCGGAAATGTAAATTACCAACGCTTCATTGATGGAAAAACCGATTGGAGAACAATAGCCTGGCCTGTCACCCTTCCTTCAGGGAATTCACAAACGATCGGAAGCTGGAAATCTCAGTTGTATACGAGTGGTTTTACCGGTGCAACCGGGAATGCGGGTTCTTTTGTTTCCATTTATTCGTATGATGCAGCTACCGGAACATATGTTGCTGCCACAGATTCATCCAATCCGATATCGGCTTACGGTACCGGCAGTTTAAATGGAAGTGGTTTATTTGTTTTTGTAGGCAATACAACACCCGGAACTACAATGACTGCTGGTGTTACCTTACTATCCACCGGTTCTATCATTAGCGGAAGCCAGACTGCTCCCGTCACTTCAAACGTCTCCGGAACCTATAACCTGTTGGCCAACCCTTATCCGGCACCGCTTTTGTTCAGTAGTTTTTATTCAGCTAACAGCAGTACGATCACTGATTTTTATTCTGTGTACGATGAGTCGCAGGGAAATTATGATACCTGGGATGGTTCTTTAGGTCATAGTTCGGGAGGAAGGACGAGCGGGACGATCGCCAATGGTCAGGCATTTTTTGTTCAGGCTACCGCAGGATCAACCGCATCATTTCAGGAAAGTCAAAAGGCAACAACAGCTGATGGAAATTTCTTAAGATTGAATTCCGGCTCTTCCTATCAATACTTGAACCTCAACATTACGGGTTCTTCCACACCTTATTATGGATCAATGATTGTGGCATTTTCCACTCAATGCAGCAATGGTTACCAGGTTCAGGAAGATGCCCTGGCAACCGCACCTTTTGAACCAACAGCCCCTACCGTCAGTTCGTATTCGGCAGATAATTACAACCTGGTGATCAATAAAATGTCTGCTTTGAAACAAAATTTTATTATTCCGGTTAAAACCACCGTTGGTATTTCAGGAACTTACACGCTTACAGCCCCTGACCTGAGCCATATTGAAGGATCATGCATTATTCTTGAAGATAAATTAACCGGAACATTCACAGATCTGAACACAACGCATTCCTACACGTTTACAATAAATGATACGACAAAATTTCCACGTTTTGCGCTTCATATTTCGGTTCCAATGAATGTCAGTACAAGTTCTGTTAATCCGGCTTGTTCAAACATTAAAAATGGAGAGCTGATCGCAAATCCCACAGGAACTGGCCCCTGGACATACACCTGGACAGATACAACAGGGAAAGTCCTTCAGACAGAAATACGTAATGGCGCAGATACCTTAGGGCAGCTCACAGCCGGAACCTATGTAGTGAATGTTTCCTCTTCAGGAGGATGTGCAAATCAATTTCAGCAGTCCCTGACACTGAATAATCCTCCTCAGCCGATCGCCTCTTTCAGTGTTGTCAATACAATCGCAACGGTAGGGGATTCGATCCTTTTTACAAACAATTCTTCCAATGCCAATATTTATAACTGGAGTTTCGGAGACGGTTATTCTTCCGGTCAGTTTAGTCCTAAGCATGCCTATCATACCATCGGTACCGACACTGTTTTATTATCTGTATTGAGTGGAAATTGCGGGGGAGACGCCATGCAGTTGATAATGACTGTTTTGCCATCAACCGGCATCCAGACGATCAATGGTAAATCTTTCATTTCAATTATTCCTCTTAGCGACAGGCTTCAGATCAATCTGGATTTTCCGTCTCCAACAGATGGAAAAATAGAGGTTTACGACATGTTGGGGCAATCCGTCAGTACAACAACTTTTTCAGCTTCCCAAAAATCAATTCAGATCTACCTTGGGAACAATTTGAGCAGGGGAACCTACCTTGTAAAGGTTGAAACGTTGAACGAAGTTGCCGTGAGGAAAATAGTTGTCAGATGATTCTACTTTAAACCGGCTATTTTGAAATTTCGAGTGCTTCCTGAATCGTGATGTACTGGCCATTGAAGAAGGCAATCACAAAAGAATCATCCAACCCAAGTTCAACCATTTTATTTTTCAGATTAACCGCCTCGTTATAACTGTTCGTGTTTCCGACTGTAAACCGTGTTAATCCGGTGGAGGTATTTTCTTCATCGACCGTTTCTTTCAAAGTTCTGTATTTCGCGGTCTTCTCAGGAGGAGCCTGATTTTTAAATACTCCAATTTGTACTTTAAACACCACGGCACTTTTGCTGATGGCAGTTCTTGGTTTTTCGGGTTCATTTACATCTTCTTTCAGGTCCTTTTTATTCTTTGCAGGTGTTGCACCAACAGTGGACAATGGTACCCGTTTGCCGTCTTTATAGGCAGTAATAAATGCTCCTTCATACCCCTTGAAATTAAGCTCGATTTTACTTTTAGCCGCATCTTTGAAGGATGAAAACGCACCCGTCATGTATTTATTCATTCCATCTTCCGTTCTTATTTCAATCAAATCTGCAATTGCTCCAAAGATTGTTTTAGATATTCGTCTTTTGTATGCCCCCAGTTGAATTCTGAAAACAACGCCTTTTGTATTTGCGACCAATAAAGAATCCTCTTTTTCAGTTCTTTCAGTCAGGTTTTTACCGATATCCGGTTTCTTCCCTGAAGATTCAGCAATTACATCACTGGTTGCTTCCACAAATTGTCCGTTCTTTTTATAAACAACCTTGGCATCCATTATTCCTTCTTTGGTAGAAGTTCGTTTTCGGCTCAACGCATCTTCAAAGCTTGTATAATGCCCTACCGTGTATGCAATGGCTGAATCAGGAAGGGCCGTCGTTTCTATGTCACGGATACTCAAAAATTTGGACATGGTATTATTGGGCAGACCGGATTTAAAAGTTCCCAGCAAAACCACATATTCTTTCGGAATAAATTTGCCTGTATCCTGTTTACCTGCTTTGGCTGGATTTTCAATCAATTGTCCGGTACCTGCAAGGTCATAAGGTCCATGAAACTTAGTAATCACCTCGGCAAATTCATTTGTCGTGTCATTTTCAAGAAGATACCTTTGCTTTATCAGTGAATCGGACAAGGTCACACCGGCCATATCCACCGTTGCGTTTGGTTTGCTGTTCGGTTCTTTATCAAGGTAATCCGGAACTCCGTCTCCATCCGAGTCAAGCGGACATCCGTGCGCATCCACCGTTACACCTGCCGGTGTTCCCGGACAAAGGTCAGCTGTATCACGGACTCCATCACCATCCGTGTCACCCGTTTCAAGTGCCAAAAAGTCTACGCTGTCAAACCAATGGGGACCAAGCGTATCGGGGATACGTTTGGGACCAAGCAGATCCCAATGCAGTGAAAATCCGGTCATCAGAAATTTATCTTTTTGTCCTCCCAGTCCATCGATGTAATCTGTAAAGGTGAAATGCATCGTTGTATGAATTTTTAAATCCACCCGTTCACTCAGGTGAAACACAGCCCCTATCCCAAGGGGGATAGCAAAGGAAGTCAGAGGGTATAATCCAAACCCATATTGATCTAATTGACGCAGATCCGTTAGGTATTGATAATCCCGCACCAGGGTAACCGCATTGGCAGCATTAGGGTCATTCTGCGGTAAATTTTTTATGGAACCGTCTGACCAATAATAATACCGGTTTCCATTTTTGTCCACCAGATCTGTCTTGGAATTGAAAGAAAAACTTTCAATTCCGCTCAGGATAAAGGGTTCAATATTTCGTTTTTTTGGCAGAAACTGATCAAAATTATACTGCAAATTAACTCCACCTACGACAATTTTGGATTCGAAATTAGCATTTCTCACCGGGGCGTTCTGATCCTGAGCTACACTGAGTTTGCCGATCAGCCCGTAAAAATTAAAATTCAGAAAACGATTTATTTTCTGAGATACCGTGATGTCATAGCCAATTCTTCCCAGGGCAGGGTTTTGAATAAAAGACCTGGAATTAATAGCCCCGCTGAATGCGAGGGTGCCAATACCAAAGCCAATGACGGGCTTGTAAACGGCAGAACCCATGGGTACCTCTTCCGGTTTTGTTTCTGTTTTCGCTTCTGGTTTTGTTTCTGTTTTTTCCTTAGAAACCTTAACCAAAGAGCTGTCACCCGTAGAAGCAGGTGACACGGAAACGAGATTGCTCTGTGGATAAGCGTAACTTATCCACATAAGCAGAATAAAGGCATATGTATGCTTAGCCATGAATACAAAATTAGCAAAAACCAATCAATGGTTCATCAAGGATACCACTTTTGACTCGTGATCATCAAGGCTTCCTGAACAGTAATTCGCTTTCCCGAGTTATAAGCTGTGATAAAAGGATTCATAACGCCTTTATTTCTGACCTTTTCTCTAAAATCCCTGGCCGGCCTGTACTCATTAAAACCTCCTGTTACAGTATATTTTGTCCAGCCTTCATGCAGTTCCTGGTCAACCGTCAGTCCATAACGGTTTGAAAAATAAGAAGAACCGACAGCCGTTTTGCGCAATGCACAAACCTGAACTTTGTAATTAACAGAAGCTTGGGCAGATCGAACCTTAGGGCTGTTAATGCTTTCGTTTATTTTATCAGCCCTGACTTCTGCAGCCGGTTCTTTTTTGGTTTCTGCAGCAGTTTCTGTTTTTACCTGTGTTCCCGACTCCGTTTTTACCTGGGCACCGGCAGATGCTCCGGGCTCCGTTTTTACTTCCGCATTTGCAGGTACTCCGGTACCGGATGGAATTTCGGATACCGGAATGAGGCATTTTTTTGTTTCTTCGTTTTCAATGTAAGAAAAAACACCTTCAACTTCTCCATTTGCGGCAGCAGCGCCCGTAATTTTATAACTGACTTTTATTTCAGCATCCGTGGGAAGGTTGATCCAGACCATTTTCACCTTTTGGTCGTTAAAGCTGAATGAGGCCCCGCTGCTTTGTAGAGAGGAAGCCTGATAACCTGGTGGAATATTTTCCTGCAATTTGGCGAAACCAGTCAAGGCACCCCGGACGATGGTTACTTCCACGGTATAATCACCAGGAGCATTGAATGAAATTTTCCTTGAACAGAACACGGATCCATTCGTAACCGCAATGGTCTCATCTGCAGAGGTGGTTGGGGCGATGGGTGAAGTGGCAGCGACAGGTGCAGTTGGTTCAACCGGCGTAACAGAGGCCGTTGGGGCGACAGGTGCCACAACGGCTGTCTGGGAAGTTGTATCCTTCGCAGGGGGAGCAGCAGAGGTCGAACTTCCACCAATGTTAAAATTGCTGGAGGGGATATCAACGGATTGTTTTACATTGTCCTGAACGTAATAGAATTTACCACCCAGAACATTCTGACTGGGGGTGGCACTGGAGGATACAGAAATTTTATACGAAATGGTGAAAACCGGATCCGAGGGTAAAGAGGTCCAGATGAACTTTACCAAATTGCCGCTCATTGAAAAAGAGGCGGTTTTGCTGTCAACGGGTGAGGCTGTGCACCCTGCTGGCAGTTCTTGCTGTAATTTGGCAAATCCCGCGACCGTTCCTTTATTAATTGTTACCTCTACGGTATAATCATTTCCGGGTAAAATATCCGAAGGTACAGACTGGCTTACCGTCACGCCATCCGCAAAAAAAAGTTGATAAATAAAGAGAACAAGTATGTTTACAATGATGACGGCATAGCGGATCATATCCTGGTTGTTATTTTATTGCTCAAAGAAAAAGTCAACAAGCCTGTTTATCTTTTCTACTGTAAAATCATTTTCGCCGGAGAAAAATCCATCGATGACCTGGTTGATTTCAGAAACGGAAATAAAACCATCTTTGTTGAAATCCGCAGATTGAAACTCAACCGGTAATGACTTAGATTTTCCGGTCTCCTTTTTGTTTTCCAGGGATTTTTTTTCAATTTGTTCAATAGTTGTTTGCGTAGGATTTGCATTGAACAAGTCGCTTCTTTCCGTTGCTCCGGCATCCCATTCGGTTTGTTTTTTAGCCAGCATTTCATCTGTCTGGGTAATTCCGTTTGCATCCACGATGGCGCCCTTTTTTGAATTGGGTTCCTTGTCCAGGTAATCGGGAATGCCATCTCCGTCAGAATCGAGGGGACATCCATCCGAATCAACCTTAACTCCCTTGGGGGTTCCTGGGCATTTGTCCTTGCTGTCTTTAACTCCGTCGCCATCACTGTCTCCGTTTTCAATGGAAGTAAAGTTTACCCTGGAATACCGTTTATCCTCCTGACTTTTTTCTTCCTCTTTTTTCCTGAACTCATATGTAAGTGAAAAACTTGCATATAAATAAGAGTCATTTTTACCCTTATTTACATTGTCAATGGCATTGGTAAAAGCCATGTAATAGCTGGCCCCGATGGATGCACAAAAATTATCAGTAAGCCGCATGTTAAAGCCGAAAGTGAACGGAATTACGATGCTGGAGTGAGGATATTTATTTAAACTATCCAGTTTGGTATTGTAATTATAGGACCGTTGAAGAGGCATTGCATTTGGAGAACCCTGGGGCATATTCATAATCGATCCATTTGACCAGTAATAATACTTTTCTCCATTGGCCGCATGCAGGTCGCCGTATGGATCAAACGCCACATAGCCTATCCCAACACCCAGAAAGGGAGTTACGCTTGACTTAGGAAATAATTTCTCCGTCCGCAACATCAGGCTCAAATCTCCTTGATAAATGGACGATTGAAAGTTCCTGTGATCAGTAGGTAAATTGTTGCTCTCTGCTAATTTTCCATAAAGTCCCGTGGCAGCAACACTGAATAATTTACTGAAACGTTGTTCCAGGGCGAGATTTAATCCGGTATTCATTCTGCTGAAAGAACTCAGGTTATTCGTTTGACCTATATTTCCGTAATAAACGAGGATACCCGCTCCTGCGTTCAGCGAAAGGAAGTTGTTTGAAGATGTTTGTCCAAATCCGCTTTTAAAAAGGAGAGCACATAGGAATACAATAAATAGTTTTTTCAAAAACATGAAAATAGGATGCGTTACTTACAAAAGTATTTTAAACTATACCCTGACTGACAAAAATCTTTTTTAACTTACAAACACCAACTTGTTAATATTGGATTAAAAATTTGGTTTCAGCAGATACTGGGAATAAAAATCAATAATAACTTTTACTGCTTCGTCAGCACTATCTACTACCTTAAACAAATCAAGGTCCTCCGCACTGATATTGTGTTCTTCATGAAGCATAGTGGATTTTATCCAGTCCAGTAAGCCGGTCCAATATTTTTTTCCCGCAAGTACGATCGGGAAATGAGCGATTTTATTGGTTTGTACCAGGGTCAGCGCTTCAAATAATTCATCCAGGGTTCCAAGTCCTCCCGGCAATGCGATGAAACCTTGTGAATACCGCAGAAAAATTGTTTTGCGCACAAAAAAATAGTCGAAATCAATGATCTTATCCTTGTCAATAAAAGCGTTGGAAGATTGTTCAAAAGGCAGAACGATGTTCAGTCCTACCGATTTTCCCCCTCCTGCTTTGGCTCCACGGTTGGCTGCCTCCATGATTCCGGGACCACCTCCGGTAATAACACCGTATCCTTCCCGTGTAAGTTTAAATGCAATTTCTTCTGCAAGTTTATAATAAACATTTTCAGGTTTGGTGCGGGCAGATCCAAAAACAGAAACACAGGGACCGATTTTACTCATTTTTTCAAATCCATCCACAAATTCGGCCATTATTTTGAATATCTGCCAGGAGTCCGCAGCTTTTACTTCCTGCCAGGTTTTATCGGCAAATGCTTTTCTGATTTTTTCTTCTTCATTTATGTTTGTCATATTGTTCTATTTTAGTAATGCAGGATTTAATTCATTTTTTAAAAATTGCGCAGTGAAGCTATCATTATTTTTGACTATTTGTTCGGGAGTTCCGTCACAAATGATTCTTCCGCCTCCGTTGCCACCCTCAGGGCCAAGGTCAATGATATAATCAGCCACTTTTATAATGTCCAGGTTATGTTCAATTACCAACACCGTATTGCCGTGTTCAACCAGTTTGTTCAATACTTCAAGCAATATGCGGATATCTTCAAAGTGTAAACCGGTCGTGGGCTCATCCAGAATATAAAAAGTGTTACCCGTATCTCTTTTAGACAATTCGGAAGCAAGTTTGATTCGTTGGGCTTCCCCACCCGATAAGGTTGTGCTTTGCTGACCAAGTGTCAGGTATCCCAAGCCCACATTGTGCAATGTTCCGATTTTTTGAATGATGGCCGGAATATTTTCAAAAAAAACCACGGCCTGTTCAATCGTCATGTTCAGAACATCATTGATGGATTTACCCTTGTACCTGATTTCAAGGGTTTCCCTGTTGTAACGTTTTCCGTTGCACGATTCACAATGAACGTAGACATCAGGAAGAAAATTCATTTCAATTGTCCGGAGGCCCCCACCCTGGCAGGTCTCGCAACGGCCACCTTTCACATTAAAAGAAAACCGTCCTGGTTTGTAACCTCTTATTTTTGCCTCCGGTGTTTCGGCAAAAAGGTTCCGTATGTCTGAAAATACACTTGTGTAAGTGGCAGGATTGGAACGTGGAGTCCGTCCAATCGGGCTTTGGTCAATTTCAATTACTTTATCGATAAAATCAAGGCCTGATATTTTCTTAAAAGGCAGTATCTTGCGGTTTGATCTGTAAAAATGGTTATTCAATATAGGGAAAAGCGTTTCGTTAATGAGAGATGATTTTCCGCTTCCCGAAACACCCGTCACACAGATAAATTTACCAAGCGGAAATTCCACGGTTACTTTTTTTAAATTATGACCGTTTGCTCCTTCCAGTAAAAGTTTTTTTCCGTTTCCATTTCTCCTGGTAAAGGGAATCTGAATATTTTTTCTGTCTGTGATATAATCAGAAGTCAGTGTATGGAAGGAAAGCAATTCCTGAGGAGTTCCCTGAGCAACAATCGTTCCACCCTGAACTCCTGCCTTTGGTCCCATGTCGATGACATGATCTGCGGCAAGTATCATTTCCCTGTCGTGTTCAACAACGATAACCGAATTGCCAATGTCTCTTAGATTTTTCAATGCCCGGATCAGCCTGTTATTGTCTCTTTGATGCAATCCGATGCTTGGTTCATCCAGAATATACAATACACCAACGAGCTGAGACCCTATCTGGGTAGCAAGACGTATGCGCTGTGCTTCTCCTCCCGATAAACTCTTTGAACTCCTTCCGATCGAAAGGTAATCCAATCCGACATCCATTAAAAAAGACAAGCGGGAGCGAATTTCTTTTACAATTTCCCGGGAAATTGTACGATTTCTTTGGCTGATCCGTTCTTCCAGTGAATTAAACCATTCCTGCAGGCTGGCTATGCTCATTTCTGAAAGTTCAGAGATGCTTTTTCCGTCAATTTTGAAATAATGAGCTTCTTTTCTAAGTCTGGTACCTTTGCACACCGGGCAGGTCACCGCATTCATAAATCCCTGAATCCACTTTTCCATAGACGGAGATAATTGCTCGTCTTCCTGTTGCCTGACCAGAAAATTTGAAATTCCTTCAAAGCTGAGCGAATAGCTGGTTGCATTGCTGTCAGCCTGCGTTTTTACTTTAAATACTTCTTCTGATCCGAACAGAATCGTATTCAATGCATCTTCTGAAATTTGCTCAACGGGTGTATCCAGGCTGAAATTATATTTGTTTGCGATTGCCTCGAGTTGCCGGAATATCCAGTTTTGTTTAACGGTTCCAATGGGAAGAATAGCACCTTTATTAATGCTTAATTTTTTATTAGGAATAATTTTGTTGATATCGATTTGAGAGACCACGCCCAGTCCATTGCAATGAGGACAAGCCCCATAGGGAGAATTAAATGAAAATAAATTTGGCTGGGGTTCGTCGTAAGAAATACCAGAATCCGGGCACATCAAAAAACGGCTGAAATGCTGAGCTTCTCCATACTCCTGCTTGAGTTTTGCCGGATCAAATGGAATTACCATAATAATTCCCTTACCCTGTTTCATGGCCACCTGAATGGATTCTGAAATACGCGACCGGTTGTCCGGTTTCACTTCGATCCGGTCAATTACAATTTCTATATCGTGTACTTTGTAACGGTCCAATTGCATCCGGGGAGCCATTTCTTTTACTTCTCCATCAATGCGTACTCTTATAAACCCTTGTTTTCTTATTTGTTCAAACAATTCTCTGTAGTGACCTTTGCGTCCTTTTACCACAGGCGCAAGCACCAGTATTTTCTGGTCACTGAATTTTTCCATGATCAGGTTTATAATCTGGTCATCCGAATAACGCACCATTTTTTTTCCGGTAACATAGGAAAATGCATCGGAAGTCCTCGCAAACAGCAGGCGAAGAAAATCATAAATTTCCGTTATGGTACCTACGGTGGATCGGGGATTCTTGTTAACTGTTTTTTGCTCAATGGAGATCACCGGGCTCAAACCTGAAATATGATCTACATCGGGTCTTTCCATAGTACCTAAAAATTGCCTGGCATAAGAGGCAAATGTTTCAATGTACCTGCGTTGTCCTTCGGCATAAATGGTGTCAAAGGCAAGGGAAGATTTTCCGCTTCCGCTCAAACCTGTAATTACCACCAGCTTATTACGGGGTATGGTTACATTAATGTTTTTTAAATTGTGAACACGTGCCCCCGTAATTTCCAGAACTTCCTGGTGACTTTCCGCAGAATGAATCTTCATTTTCAGTTTGATTGGGGTCTTGAAAGTATATATTTAACTGCAAGAATGCGGTATACGTATCTACCGGTCTCCTCATTCAGGTATAAATTATAATAATCAGAAGTCTTTTGTTTATTCAGTTGGTTTTGCAAACCGGATATTCCAATATCGTAGGAAGCTGCGACAAGGGTCCAGTTATTGAATTTTTTATAAGCTTCTTTGAAATATTTGCAGGCAGCTTCGGTGGATTTTTCAATGCTGCAACGTTCATCAACAGCACTGTCTACTTCAAGTCCGTAGGATTTTGCAGTCTCTTCTGCCAGTTGCCAGTAACCCGTTGCCCTGGATGGAGAGATCGCATTGGTGAGGCCGCTTTCAACAACTGCCAGGTATTTAAAGTCATCCGGAATCCCTGATTTTTTAAGTATTTTTTCAATGAGTGGAAACAGCTGATCGGCCCGTTTGTTCAATAACACTGCCTGGGATTGCCAATAGGTGGCAGCAAAAAATTCCCGCTCCAGGCAATCAATTACGCTAAAGTCATTCATCGGAACATTTTCTCCTGCGAATGTCAGTTGATCCGGTAATTTTAATTTATTTATTTTCATTGTAGTACGATCGTAATCGAAATTATAGTTATCTCCAGCACTTTTTCTGCAGGAATAAATGAGTAACTGGCAAAAAACAATCATCATCCCGGTAAACCTGAAGTGAACCAGTGGTTTCATTTCAAGCAGGCCTGGTTTTTTTGGATACATAAAAAAGAAATCCGAAAATCAGCAGAAAGTAAACTCCAAAAATGGAAATATGAATATATCCCCAATCTTTGATGTAATAAACAATGAAAACAGCGAAAATCATGGAGAGGAGCGAAAGAGCAATAAATACAAGAGAAACCTGCCTGTCAGAAAATCCCAAATAAGATAAATGATGCGTCGTATGGTCCTTGCCTCCTATAAAGGGAGATTGTTTTCTGGACAATCGGTTAATAACGACGGTAGTCGTATCACAAATTGGAATGATGAAGGTAAGAATGCTGACGAAAAATTGCTTGGATTGAACCAGATTTCCAGAGGAATCATAAGAATTCCAAAAGTAAAGAATGCCCATGCCTGCTAAAAAAACACCAAGAAACTGGCTGCCTGTATCTCCCATAAAAAGTTTTGAGGGATGCCAGTTATAATAAAGGAAACCAAGAAGCGCTCCTGTTACACCGAGCAGCAGCAAAACATTAATGTTGGATGTAAAACCGTGATCCAAAAATATAACAAGCAATGCGGTCAGCAAAATGGAAATGGACACACTGGTCGTGATGGCATCCATGTTATCGAGCATATTTAAGGAGTTCATCATGCCGACAATCCAAAAAACAGTAAATAAATAGTTCACCCACTCCCAGGGGAAGATCCGAATGTAAATACCGGAAATAATCAGTATAAAAGAACATAAAACCTGAACAAAAAATTTAAAAAAAGGTCTGGTATTATACGCATCATCCGCAAGTCCCATCAAAAAAGCAATGGTACAGGAAACGACAATCCCCAGAAATTCGTTGTTTCCTAAAATGGCCGAATTATTGAAAATAAAAGAATAGCTCGTTATGCTGAGAAGAAAAATGACATAAAATGAAATGCCGCCCAAAGAAGGCTTCGATTCTTCGCTCCAGCGGATGATGGCATCGTTTGTATTACGCATACCAAGTGTTTTGGAAAATTTCAATAATAGACCATTTAACATGACCGAAAATAAAACGGAAATAAAGAAGAAAATAAAATAGGTCAGTGTCCGGGAACTATCCATCTGTGCATTTTTCAGGGGGTACAAAGTTAACAAAACCAGGAGCTTAAAACAAACTATCAATGCTCTTAAAAAGAGCTCCTTGCCTGTCTTTTTCTGAAATGACAGGTTCAGGGGTCTCCCAGTCAATTTTCAGGGTTGGGTCATTCCACAAAATACAACGTTCACTTTCTTTATTGTATAAATTCGAACATTTATAAAGGAACATGGAGTCGTCTTCCAGCGCCACAAAACCATGGGCAAACCCTTCAGGAATCCAAAGCATCGTGTTGTCCTTTGAACTCAGAATAATTTTAAAGTGTTTACCATAGGTCTTTGAGTTTTTCCGGAGATCCACTACCACATCGAGCACCGCACCCTGGGTAACCCGAACCAGTTTCACCTGGGCAAATGGCGGATTTTGAAAATGCAGCCCACGAATCACATTTTTTTTGGACTGGGACTGATTGTCCTGTAAAAAAACAAGCGGAGAAAATTTTTTATCGAACTGCAATTGGTTATACGATTCAAAAAAATACCCTCTTGAATCATGGAAGATTTTTGGCTGAATGATCCATAATCCATCAAATTCAGTTTTGATTAATTCCATATTATTTCTTTTTAAATCGGCCCAGGATCCGGCCTATAAATGACTTTTCGGTCTTATGATGTTGATCATCGTAATATCCATACCCATATCCATACCCATATCCGTATCCATAGCCGTAGCCGTAATTGTAATAACCATACCTGTTCCCCTGAACATCCACTCCATTGAGTATCAGGGATAAGTTTTTTATCTTATTTTCATTGTAAAGCCTGTCCAGGTTTTGGACGAAATTCCTTCTTGAATATTCTGCCCTGAAAATATAAATCGGGTAATCTGCCCTTTGTATCATGGAGATTCCATCTGTTACCAGCCCAATGGGCGGATTATCAATGATAATCATATCATAGCTTTTTTTCAAACTATTTAATACCTCATCCATCCTGCTGCTTATAATTAACTCGGAGGGATTGGGAGGAATGGGGCCCGCAGTAATAAAATCAAGATTTTCAAGTGAACTATGCTGAATACATTCTTCCGGAGTATCTTTCCCAATGAGCATCGTACTCATGCCCTTTATGTTTTGAACATTGAACCCAAGGTGGATTTTGGGTTTACGCATATCCAGATCCAGGATAATTACTTTTTTGCCTGAGTAAGCAATAATGCCTGCAAGGTTAATTGCGACAAATGTTTTCCCTTCTCCTGAAATCGTTGAAGTGACAGCCATTATTTTGGGGCCAGGTTCATTGGAGATAAACTGAAGATTCGCCCTGACCGAACGGAAAGCCTCTGCAATCAGTGATTTGGGATTTTTGTCGACCAGTAACTGGGAAACCGGAATGTCTTTTTTGTACTTGGGAATTATTCCCAATGTTCCAATCGAGCTTTGGGTTTGCTTGGTGATCTCGTGGAGGGAATTTATTTCATTGTGAAGTAAATACCGGATTAAAACCAGCAATATGCTGGCCAGCAAACCCAGGGCAATGGCAATGCTGATGGCAATGGTTTTATCGGGAGAGACCGGTATTTTTGGTGTGGTTGCCTCCTCCAGTATGTTTATCTGAGAAACATTTCCTTCTTTGGATATTGAATATTCGGTTTTCTTTTCAAGCAAAAGGGTATAATATTTTTCATGAACATTGTATAACCGCTGCAGTTTCAGAAATTCCAGTTCACTTTCAGGCAGTTTATAATAATTCGTTCTTATTTCATCCGTCCTGCTTTCAAGGTTTCCTACCTTGTCTTTCATCGTTTGTTCCAATACCCTGATTGTTTCCGTAAGGATTTTTTTCTGTATATCAATCAGGTAATTCATGTTTTTTATTGCTCCGCTGTTTGGAGTAACATCGTACAGCATTTCTTCTTTCTTTTCCAGAAGTTTTTCTAAATTTTCCAAAGGAGGACGAATGGCCGCATCATACTCCGTTCCGACAAGCATGGATAAAAGGTTATAGGAGTCAACAGTACTGGAACTTTCAATTTTTTTGATTGCTTTTTCCAGCAAGTCAACCTGAATCTGATTGGAAAGAACTTTGTCTTCCAGGGTGTTCACCCGTGTTGCTTTGGCTGCTGAAACGATGTCGTTTTCCTGAGCAGGATGTGTTTTTTTGAACTCTTGCAGCGAAGCCTCCGCATCGCGTAACTGGATATAGGATGTGTCCAGCTGTGTGTCGATGAATTTAATTATTTTCTGGGTACTTTCACTTTTCCGGTCAACATCCGATTGTTTGAATTCGGTGGCAAGCACATTAACGACATCCGCTGATTTTTCCGGATTATTGTCACTGAATGAAATTTTTAATGTCTTTGCAGCATCACTTAATAGTTTGACCTGAATACTCCCCTTATATATATTTACGATGTCCTGAAGGGAATTGACAATAAAATAGAAGGGGGTTTTTTTTACCAGGCTTTCATTATTTAATATTGTGGGATAATCAATAATGGAGATCCGAAATGTCAAAAAAGGAGTGGTGGTCCATTCGTTTTCTCTGAATGGATAGCTGTACTTAATTTTATTCAGTGTAAAATAGATTCTCCCCAGGGTTCTTTCAGAAAATTCAGTGTATATCCGGATGCCCTTTAAAGAGGAGGGTTTATCTGAAATTTCAACAACATAGGGGGCAGAATGGAAAGACTCCATCGACCGGAAGGTGCCTTCATTGTAATATTCAATTTCAAGCGGGAGTTTGGAAAGAGCCCTTTTAGTAAAATCGCGGGACCTGAGAAATTCAATTGATTCGGAGATCGAATTATTGTTGTCATCATTGCTCCCGAAAGCCTGTATATTCAGGATTTTATTGGGTGTATTTTCAGTACGCAGCTGGAGAATCGTAGAAGCTTCAAAGATCGGTTGGGTATAGCGGAGATAGAGGTAGCACAAAAAAACAGAGATTCCCAAAAAAAGCAAAATCCAGAGGATGCTTTTTCTGACAATATGTATAAAAAGACCTAACTCAAATTCAGAGCTGATTTTTTCCAGCCGTTCCTTGTATTGTTCTAAATCCTGCTGGGAATTGGTTATATCCTGGAACATATCGGCCGGTAATTATTTATTCACAGGTTAGGGTTTCACTAAAAGTCCGATCTCATAAATTAAAATGAGCGAAGACAGGATGCTGAAAATCGGAGCCACTTCATTTACAAGGCTGGAGGCTATTCTCAAACGATTTTCAACGTAAATGATATCATTTGCCTGAAGGACAATATTCCCTTCTTTCAATCCTTCAATGGTGGAAAGATCGATGTGGTAAACTTCAGGTTTATCGGAGGTTCTTCGGATTAGTTTTATTTCATAAGCTTTCCCGTCGTAAGCCAACCCTCCGGCTAAGGCAAGTGCCTCGAAAAGTGTGGTGTTATTGTGCTCAAGGAAAATGACTTTGCTGGCTCCGAATGTCCCCGGAAAAATGATAACGCGCCTGCTGGTAACTTTCAACATAATAAAAGGTCTGATGTAATATAAGCTGTATTTCTCCTCCAGCATTTTCTCCGCATCCCTTACGGTCAAACCTTTCAGCAACGTTCTGCCCAATACAGGTAGTTTTACATAGCCATCAATATCAATTGGGTATTGCAGCACATTTTGGTTCAAATTCTGACCAGTCGCAGAAGTTGTCGTCGAACTGGTCACATCCGTCAGTTTAAATCCATCGTTGGAGTATAACCTGAACTCAATAATGTCATTGGCAGATATCCTGTATTCCAGGTTAGCCATTGAATCCTTCATAACTGCATATTTGTAATCCTTTGGTGTCTTCAGCATAACGCTGGGATTAAGGATCCTGCATCCGGTCATGGCCAAAGCAACTACTAAAAGAATCAGTATTTTCTTCATAATTGACAGTAAAAGGTTGAAAACCGCTAAAACGACACCAAAAGTACTCAAAAAAATGCTTGATTCACTTTAATAGTTCATAGTAGAGTTTTGCCATATCCTCCACTAATCTTGAAAAATGAAATTTATTTTTTACAAATTCCCATCCTTTTGAACTCAACTCCTCCCGGGAATTTTTATTTTCAACCAGCCGGAATAAATTACTGAAAAACAGGGCGGGATCATGGATGTCTGAAAGCAGCGCCGTCTTGTTTTCCCATACGGTATTCTCAACCCCACCCACTTTCGTCGCAACAATTGGTTTGTTTGCTGCCTGCGCTTCGATCAGGCTGACCGGAGTCCCTTCATTCAAAGAAGTAAGGCAGAGGATATCCAGGCCAGCGAGTGCCTTGTCAACTTCCTTTATCCAGGAGGTAAATACAATTTTTGAATCCAAACCGGCATCTTTTATAGATTGCAAAAGAGCGTTTCTTTCTTCCCCATCCCCGATAATGAACGCTTTGATTCTGGTTGAACTGTTTTTGGCCACAAATCCGATGGCTCTTATAAAAAGTTCATGGTTTTTAATGGGGACAAGTCTGCCGATGATTCCAATGGCTATTTCATTTGGATCCAGCTGGTATTCATCTCTGAATAGTTTTCGTTTCGCTTCCATATTTTCCTGAAAACAGTTCAGGTCCAGCCCAAGAGGAATTACTCTTATTTTATCAACAGGAGCTATTTTGTGAAGGGATGACAGTTCGTATTTTTGTTTTTCACTTATCGCAACAATTGCGGAGCTCCGTTTTGCAAGTTCCCTTTCAATGGTTTTGTAAAAATATGTTTTAACAGGGCCGAAATAACTGTGAAACACATGCCCATGGAACGTATGTACGATAACCGGAACAGAACATGCAAGGGCGGCAAGGCGGCCGATCGTTCCTGCTTTTGCAGCGTGTGTATGTACAATATCCGGCTTGAATTCTTTTATTATTTTTTTTAACTGCCGGAAGGATTCAAAGTCGTTCAAAGGATTGATCGATCTTTTCATGGAGGGAATGTAGACGGGATGAATGCCCAGTCTTTTCACAATGTATTCTGAATCAGCCTCTGCTTCTTCTTTCATTCCACCTGCCAGGCATGTTTCAAATTCAGGCGAAAGGTATTTTGTCAGGTAAGCAACATTGTGAGTGGGTCCTCCCAGGTTGAATCTGTTTATTATTCGCAACACTTTTGGCATCAGAACAAACGAATTAAATCATGTATTTTTTCCACCATGTCTGAAAAACAATCAATCCCCATACCCTTGCAACACTGTCGTCCGGATCAGCTGAAAATAATTTTTGCAACAGAGAACAGATGGCGGGATAATTAAACAAACCCTGTTCCTCAATAAATTTCTTACCTAACAAATCCTCCGTGATCATTGATTTTAAATCCGTTCTGAACCATTTTAGAAGAGGAACCTCAAACCCTTGTTTTTTTCTTGAAACTATTTCCTCCGGAAGAAAATCTTTGAAAGCATCTTTTAATAATCGTTTTCTACCCGTTGTGTTTATTTTGTAATGGGCCGGCAAAGAGAAAACATAGTTAACCACGTTAAGGTCCAGAAAAGGAACCCTTGTTTCAAGGCCATTCGCCATGGACATAGTGTCTACTTTTACAAGCATGTCATTTTGCAATACCAGGTTAAAGTCAGTAAGTAAAAGTGAATTGAAATCCGGATTCAGCTCTTTGAGAAGATTTTCTTTCCGGGTTTTGTAAGTTGGAAAGGAGGTGTCTGATTTTAACAAATTTGCGACAGCTTGGTCATCGGAATAACCGGCCCAACTCCAGTACCGCTCTTTCATTGTTAACTTTGAACCCTTGCTTAATTTTTTTAATTGCCTTATTTTATTTCCGGTCAGGGAGTTTCTTGATTTAGGAAGCAAGTTCCAGAAGGGTCCTGAATAGGATAATAATCGGGCGAAAGGTCCTAACCTTCTTAAATTAAACTCAGCCGCATGTTTATTGTAACCTCCGAATAACTCATCCGATCCGTCTCCGGATAAGGCAACGGTAACATGCTTGCGCGTATTTTTGCTTAAAATATAAACGGCCAGAGCGGAGGCATCTGCAAAGGGTTCATCCAGGTAATCCATCACCTGGTGGAGGCTTTCGAAAAGCTCAGCATTCCCGAAAGAAAAAACAGTATGATCGGTATTGAATTTTTTTGAAACAATCTGAGCGTACCGGGTCTCATCAAAAAGAGGTTCTTCCCTGAACCCCATGGAAAAAGTCTTAAGCTTTGTTGTGTTTTTTGATGCAAGCAGGGCAATGATGGAAGAATCAATTCCACCGCTCAGAAAACAGCCCAGCGGAACATCCGAAAGCAATCGGCTCCGGACAGATTGCTCCAGGATGCCGAACAATTGATTTTTTGCAAGCTCGTAAGACGGTACCTCCTGGTTGCGCTCCATTTGGGGAATAGCGTAATACCTGGAATTTATGACGGTGGTACCTCTGAGTACCATGAAATGGCCTGGCTCCAGTTTTGAAACCGAAACAAAAATGCTGGCAGGGGAAGGGATATAGTTTAAATGCAGGTAAGTAAAAAGGGAAGCTTCATCCAGTTTTCTGGGAATACCATAGGCCAGAAGCGCTTTCATTTCAGAAGCAAATGCAAAAATATTTTCGTCCTTGTAAATTAACAATGGTTTTATGCCGTAACGGTCTCTTGCCAGAAAAAGCTCATTTGATTCCTTATCGTATATGGCAAAGGAGAAAAAACCGTTTATTTTGTCCAGGCAGTGGTGTCCGTATTCAATGAACAGATAAAGCAATACCTCTGTGTCGCTATTGGATCTGAGCGCGATTCCTTTTTTGATGAGTTCTTCCCGGTGAATTTTGTAATTAAAAAATTCACCGTTGAAAATAATCGTATATCGGCCGGATGTATCTGAAAAAGGCTGTGAAGCTGCTTCGCTGGTATCTATCACAGCCAGCCTCCGGTGACCAAGGGCAAGGTTTTCATTTTTGTAAATTCCTTCGCCATCCGGTCCTCTTTTTTCAAGTGTACGGACTGAATCATTTATTTTGCCCAGCGCCTGCCTGCCCTTTTCAGTGAATGCCAGTATTCCGGTGATTCCACACATTAAGCTGTTGTTTTACCTATCGGACCTTTCAAAAGTGCGAGTCCGGTGAAAGTGATCAGGCCGTTCAAGACAAGTAGTTCAAAACCGAAATGATAACCATTCAAAAGTGTTTCTGAATATTCATTTACAAAATAACACAAGATAGGGGAAGCAAGGCAGATAAAAGGAACAAATTTATCATTTACATTCCGTTTCGTGATTAACCCAAAGGCAAATAATCCAAGCAAAGGACCATAGGTATATCCGGCCACCGTAAAAAGTTTACCAATAATCGCAGTATCGTGGGCTGATCTGAAAAGAACAACCACTGTCAGGAGAATAAACGCAAAGAACAAATGAACCTTATGGCGTAATTTCTTTTTTTCAGGTTCATCTTCTCGTTTTTGAAAGCCAAGGAAATCGATGCATGCAGAAGTTGTCAGCGAGGTTAGTGCGCCATCCGCACTTGGATAGGCTGCCGAAATCAAGCCGATCACAAATACAATACCTGCCAATTTGCCGAAATGATTCAATACAAGGAAGGGGAATAAATCATCTGATTTGGAAGGCAGCTGAATTCCTTTTTCAATGGAATAAAGATAGAGGAGTGCACCCAGGAACAAAAAAAGCAAGTTGACTGAAACCATGACAATGCTGAAGCTAAACATGTTTTTTTTGGCTTCCCCTATATTTCGGCAACTAAGATTTTTTTGCATCATCTCCTGGTCCAGACCTGTCATCGCTATACAGATAAAAGCACCACTTAAAAATTGTTTGATAAAAAACCGCTTGTCATGCCAGTCAGTGAAAATGACCTGAGAATAATTGCTTGCCCTGACATTTCTGATCCCTTCCGCCAATGGAATATGAAGGCCTTTCAGCACCAAGGTGATGGAAATAAAAACAGCCAGCAACATAAACGTTGTCTGCAAGGCATCTGTCCAGATGATTGTTTTTATTCCACCTTCATAGGTATAGAGCAAAATGAGCAGAATAAACAAGGAAACGGTGAAAATAAAAGGGATGCCCATGCTGTCAAAAACAAATGTTTGCAAGACATTAATAACCAGGAACATTCTGAAGGAAGCTCCGATTATCCTTGAAATGATAAAAAAAAATGCACCTGTTTTGTACGACCAGAACCCAAAGCGTTTTTCGAGGTAACCATAGATGGAAGTTAGGTTCAATTTGTAATACATAGGCATGAGTACATAGGCAATGACAAGATATCCGGCAAAGTTACCAGCCACGAAGAGCAGGTAGGAAAATTGAGTTGAACCGACCCATCCGGGTACCGACATAAATGTGATTCCGGACAGGGACGCACCAACCATTCCGTAAGCAACGACATACCACCTGGAAGCCCGGTTTCCGATGAAAAAACCAGCATTACCGGCTTTTCTGGAAGTAAACCAGGTAACAGCAAAAAGTAAAACAGAATAAACTGCAACGCATCCGATAATCAGTACCCGACTCATGTTTCAAAATAAGGATTTAAATCAGACCCAAAACGAATTCCTGTAATAAGTGTTTCAACATAGTTTTTCACAAGCAATATTGTTTTTCACAAAGAAGGAAGAATAAAGTGCATTAGATGCTTCTTTCTTTAAAAAAAAGAATAATTTTACTGAAGAAATTACGCCTGAAAAATAATTAAATTCAATCACATGAAAACCAAGATTTTGCAATTCGCCTTTATAGCAGCCGGGCTGTTCCTGTTTCAATTTCAAAGCAGGGCGCAGGATGGTACACCACCACCGGATGATTACCAACCTCCTGCTCAGGTTGCGGCCCCGGATTGGGCTCCCCCTTATACATTTGATCCGATGATACAATATTATTATTTGCCTGACATAGAAGTGTACTACGATGTTTGGCACCACGAATTCGTTTATATGGAGAATGGCAGCTGGCTATTTTCTCCCGTATTACCAGCGATTTATGCGGGTTATGACTTATTCCATGGACATACCGTAATTCTTGACAGGCAGGTACACCGGCCCTGGATACACCATGAATTGTATGCAGCGCATTATCCCAGGTATTACCATCACGTAGTTTACCCTGCCAGGGAAGGATATTCCAGACCTTATGGATTCGATGAGAATGCGCGAAAACCCATTTATGTTCCTGCCAGAGACGCAGACCGTCATGCAGTTGTTCAGCCGCAAAGGGCTGAACCTGTTCATTACAGCAAAACGGTCGGACAACCAGTTAAGGTTGAGAAAAACATGATGCGGCCTGAGGGGAAACCACAGGGAGGAAGGCACTAAACAACGCCTGCAATTTTTTTTAGAAGTGTTCGGAAATACCTAGAAGTGTTCGGAAATACAATGAAGAAATTCATTGTAAATTCCGGGAGTGCAGGAGACAATTTCTTTCCCGAAAACATAATCCGTTCCAGCCTTAAAATCGCTTAATTTTCCGCCTGCCTGAGCGACAATGACCGATCCGCCTGCAACATCCCAGGGTTGAAGGCCATACTCGTAAAAAGCATCAAACCTTCCGCAGGCTACATAAGCCAGGTCAGTTGCCGCAGAACCCAGCCTGCGCAGTCCATGCGATTTTTTCATCAGGTCCCTGAGCAGGTCCATATACTGATCAAAGTGTTCGTAATTGCTGTATGGAAAACCGGTTGCAATCAGACTGTCCTTTAGTTGGACAGTCTCCGTCACCCTTATTTCAGTTTTATTGCAATATGCTTTACTCCCTTCCCAGGCATAAAAACATTCTTTAAAATTCAATTCATTCACAACACCCATTACAGGGATGTTGTCCCTGAGCAGGCCAATGCTAATCGCATAAAAGGGAAGTCCGTGTATGTAATTGGTAGTTCCGTCAAGCGGATCAATGACCCAGTTATAAACCTTTCCCCTGATTTCTGAAGTTTTTTCCTCCGCTATAAATCCAGCTTCCGGAAGCAGTTTATTCAGCCCTTCCACAAGTAATTTTTCCGATGCTTTGTCCACATAGGTTACAAAATCATTTTTTCCTTTGCTTTCTGCCAGCGCAAGATTGATTTTGGATGACTCAGCTCTGACAAAGTCTCCGACCGTACTAGTCAGTTCACAAACTTTATGGCAAATAGTTTCGAGCATATTTTTGTTGTTGGTTAAACCACTTTTCGTTGTTTGTTAAACCACCAGATTCCGGCAACTCCTGTTACAATAAGGGCAGAAGATATGATCTCTGCCTGTGTTATCCCAAGCCCGTAAATTTCATATTTTGTATTGATTCGTATTTGCTCGATAAATAATCGTTCAATACCATTCAGCAAAAGGTAAAGACTAAAAAGCACAGCCGGCACCTTTATTTTTTTCCGAAGCGCCCAAAGCAAGAAAAAAAGTGAAATGCAGATAATTGATTCATACAGGGGAGTAGGAAACACCGGATTCTTCAGATGTTCGTTCAAAACATTATGCGGATACGAATAGGCCCAGAACCAATCCGGCATAAAGCCAAGCCATCCAGGCTTGGGGCTTAAATTGTCGATTCCCCAGTCTCCGTCCCCGGCAACCTGACAACCTATCCGGCCCACTCCGTAAGCCAGCATCAGACCCGGTGCACAGGCATCGATGAGCGGTTTTACCGCTATTTTATTTTTGTGCGCATAATACACCACGGAGATAGAGCCGAAAATTAGTCCCCCATACATGGTCAGACCGCTGAAAGACAAGAGTGCATCCACCGGATCTTTAACAAAATCCCCCCAGTTTTCAAGGTTATGGAAGATCTTAGCGCCGATTAAGCCCGAAATCGCAGCAATCGTGGTCATGCTCCCGACATGCTCATAAGGGTGAACTATTTTATTCTCCATTACCGGAACGCTTGCGTTAACTTTCAATGCATCCCTGTATTTGAGCAGTCCCGAAACAAAACCGAACAGAAGACCACCAATCAGGTTCCCTTCGAGCGAAAGAATGGCCTTTTGGGTATTTTCAAGAAAGACGGGAAAATTCAGAATGATAAAAACAATTTTAAACCCGATGATGAATCCGATGAGGATAGAAAAAAAATAGTCCATCATACCAGGTTTCTGACCTGTTAATACCTGGATGGTATCCGGTTTCAGCAGCCCTTCATTTTCTTTACGCTTCAATTCAATGGAAAAACAAACACTCGCAAGAATAAAAGAAAGCGCTACAAAAACTCCGAAGCTCTGAAACATTTTCAAAAATCCAAGCTCAATTCCGAATAAGTCCTTAAACGCGTAATAGAGGTTCGGATACATGTGTATGATTAAAATTAAATAGCAGGGCCCCGTTTTCCTGAAATCCGGATAAAGTGACAGGGACCAGTTGGTTCACGAGGCTGCTGTCAAAATCGGATTTAATTTTTATGTAATTTTCAGTATAACCATACATGCACCCACCTTTGCTTTCTTGTTCAAATAAAACAGTGTGTGAGCTATCCATGTTTTCTTCATAGAATTTTCTTAATTTTTTTTCAGACAAAATCCGCAGCATTTTATTCCTGTTCCTCCTTTCATTGATCCGAACCGGGTTGCCGAGATCAGGAGCATCTGTATTTTTCCTTTCGGAATAAGTAAAAACATGCAAATAAGAAATATCCAGCGCGTTTAAAAAATGATAGGTTTCCAGAAAGTCGGCTTCTGTTTCACCCGGAAAGCCCGTAATGACATCCACGCCAATGCAGCAGTCAGGGATGAGCTGCTTTATCTTATGTACTCTGTTGCTGAATGATGCACTGGTATATCTTCTGCGCATCTTTTTGAGAATAGAATCAGAACCAGACTGCAGGGGCAGGTGAAAATGAGGGACAAAACGCCTGGAGGAAGCAACAAATTCAATAATTTCATCCTTGAGCAGATTCGGTTCTATCGAAGAAATCCTGAACCTGTATATTTCCTGAATTGCATCCAGCTGTTTTATCAGATCCAAAAATCTTTCATTTTTAACCGATTCTCCCTCATTTTTAACCGAACCAACCGGAAGCAACGTTCGTCCGAAATCTCCAATATTGACCCCCGTTAACACGATTTCTTTTACTCCCTTTGCCGCAATTTTCTTTGCATTTGCAACCACATTGCTGATCGAGTCGCTTCTGCTGGCTCCTCTTGCCAACGGAATCGTACAATAAGAACAAGTGTAATCACAGCCATCCTGAACTTTTAAAAATGCCCTGGTCCGGTTGTCCAGGGTATAGGCTTCTGAAAAGAAATCTATTTCAGAGACTGAGCAGGAATGAACCTGCGCTTTTCCCTTTTTTGCTATTCTTTCAAGATGAAACGGCAAATTGAATTTTTCATTTGCTCCAAGCACCAGGTCCACTCCGGGAAGCGCTGAAATTTCATCTGGTTTTAACTGAGCATAACAGCCAATTACCGCAATCAGTGCCTCCGGAGATTTATTCAGGATGCCGCGAATCAGAAAACGACATTCTTTGTCTGCATTTTCGGTTACAGAACACGTATTGATTACATACGCATCAGCCTCCACGTTAAAATCAACAATTTCATATCCAGCCTTGGCAACATTCCGAGAGATAGATGAAGTTTCTGCAAGATTCAGTTTGCATCCGAGGGTATGGAAAGCGACCTTTTTACTTCCGTTCATGAAGGCCTAAGGTACTAATTATCGGATAATGATCGGAGGCCCTGGATGGGATAACATGAAAGGACCGGCAGGTAAAGTCTGAATTGCATAAAATATAATCAATCCTTTGGAAAGGAATGGCTCCTGCAAAGGTCGAGCCGATTCCAAAACCGTTTTCAACATAAGAATCCAGAAGAGCACCTTTTATTTTGTGATAGCAATAGGAAGAAGGAGTGTCATTAAAATCGCCGCACACAATAACAGGAAATTTACAATTTTTAATATGCCCCGAAATGATATCCGCCTGCCTTGCCCTCAGGAGAAACGCATCGTACAATCCTTTGAAACTTTTATGCCAGAGAGACTGCAGGTGTAAATTGTAAATCCGGACGGTATCATTTGCTTTCAGGATATCGGTATAAATGCAGTAATTGGTCCCCTCTGTTTTTATTTCGACCGCACCTTCGTTGATAATTTTGAATTTGGAAAATGTTATCAGTCCGAAACCTTGATTTCTTATGCCGTGAAGGGAACAACCAAAATGATAATAAACCGGATGGAGTAAGCTCAATAAAGTGTCCAGGGTATTAAAAGAATAACCCGCATAGTCTATTTTATAAAATTCCTGCAGGCAAATGACATCCGCCTTTTCATTTTTAATCAAATCAATCATTTGTGTCCTGTTATCAGAAACGTTTCGGTTCCATTGATCGAAATCAAAAAGTTTCACATTATAAGAAAGAACCTTAAGGCTGTTGTCCCGGCTATCCGCTTTTTTTTTAATATTCATAGGAAAATAAGCACACAACAAAGGCCAGCCAGCCACCAGACCCAACAAGGAGAAAATAAATTTCCGATTCCATTGAAATGCCCAATAAAAAACAAAACAAAGATTTACTAAAAACAAGATTGGAAAAGCCAGGCCGAAAATTGAAATGAACGTAACATGTTCAGGACTCAGATATGGAGCAAAGCAAGCCAGCAGGAGACAAAGGAAGGCGAGTATGTTTATTAAGTAGGCTGATTTGTTTAATGAAGTCATATTGAGCGAATCCCAACTGTGGCTGGTCATTTTTACTCACGCTAATGTTACACTAATTTTAAATTTAAAATTTGTTTCAGACTTTTCTCTTTATCCGGGCTATCTTCAAGGTTGTGGTTCCCGATGCGATACGGCATTACACGAAGAAAAAGTATTTTACTTGTATCAGGAGGGTCACATTCTACCATTCTTTTTTAATCAATGAGCGCCAGTTCAATACTGTAGCGCCATTACTTCTTTTTTGTTCCGGATCACCTGCATATAACAAAACGGATCTTTCTTCATTGCTTAGTTTGCGCCAATAGTCAAGGTTTTTGAAAAACTCGCTGTTAACGGTTTTTCCGGATTTAATCTCCACAGGTAATAATTTCCCAGCATCATCCACAATGACATCGATTTCGTGACCTGTTTTATCTCTCCAGAAGTATAAATTAACGGGCAGGCCCTTATTGGTTCTGATTTTAACCATTTCTGAAATGACCATGTTCTCGAAAATAGCGCCACGGGAAGAGTGTGTATTCAGTTGTTTTGCATTGCGTATGCCAAGTAATGAACAAACCAGTGAAGTGTCGTAAAAATAAAGTTTAGGTCGCTTAACAAGTGTTTTATTGAAATTTCGGTAATGAGGCTTGAGCAGGTAAATGAGAAAACTGCTTTCTAAAATGCCAATCCAGGACTGAATGGTCTTCACATCTACTCCGGCTTCAACAGACAGGGCGCTGTTGTTCAGCTCTTGGGCAGTTCTTCCGGCAAGTAATTTCAGAAACCGTTCAAATACAATCAGGTCAGTGATATTTTTTATTTGCCTGACGTCCCTTTCAATGTAAGTGCTGATGTAATTCGGGCACCAGTCTCCGGGTGGAATTTTCTGATCGTAGACTGGTGGATAAAATCCCTTGATCATCAACTCGTCGTCAGAGACAGGTAGTAGTTTTGCCTTTTGCAATTCAGCAATTGAAAAGGGCATTAAATGGATGTATCCGACTCTTCCGGCGAGCGTTTGTGAAATAGATTGTTGCAGCAAAAAATTATTTGAACCTGAAAGAATGAATAGGCCTTTAGTCTTTGAGTTATCCAGGATTTCCTGTAAATAAGAAAAGAGTTCAGGTGTACGCTGAACTTCATCTAAAACAGCTCCATCTGGATACAATGCAAGAAAGCCTCTGGGATCTTCCAAAGCATATTTACGGGTGTCTGTGTTTTCGAGAGAAAGGTAAGGCTTGTTTTTAAACACCTGTTTTACCAGCGTCGTTTTCCCCGATTGTCTTGCTCCTGTTATAGCAACTGCTTTGAATTTTGAAGCAAGATCCTGTAATTTTACTTTTGCGAGACGTTGTATCACAAACAAATATATGGAATTATTTGGAATATGATTCCATAAAATTCCATATCTCGATACATAACTATTGACTATTAGCTATTAACTACCGCCCTCCTTGCCTGAAAAGAAAATCCTTCTCCTCCTTACTAAGACTGTCGTAACCCGATCTGGATATTTTATCCAGAATTTCATCGACTCTTTTCTCGACCGCACGCTTGTTCATATTGTATTCCTCATCGTTCATCGATCTTCGTAGTTTGCTCCTATCTGGTTTGACAACCTTTAGATTGCGTCCTTGCATTGTCTTCCCGACCCATGCAAAAAAGGATGTCAGAAAAGCCCCCGGATCTCTTCCTTTTTTGTGCTGTACATAAAATAAATACCCATATAAGGCCCCGCCGATGTGGGCTATTTTTCCTCCGGTATTGTTATAAATATCCAGCAGGCTCAGAACAAAAGCAACCAAGGCAATGTATTTTAATTTTACTGCACCCAGCAGAAATACATTGATCTGATAATTCGGAATGAAAAAGGCGATGGCTATTACAATGGCCATCACCGCTGCAGATGCCCCAATGAGTGGCATGTCTGAACCGGTAACTGGAAAGAGGGTCCCGTAGATCAGAAAGAGCAAGCCGCCGCAAATACCGCCCATTAAATAAGTGCTGATCAGTTTTTTGCTTCCGACAAATTCTACAAACAGTTGCCCCATCCAATAAAGCCATAACATATTAAACAGAAGATGAAAAATATCATGATGAAGAAACAGATGGGTAAGCAGGCTCCAGGGCCTGCTTATAAAAACAGAGAAATCAGGGGGTAATCCCAGAAGTCTTTCAAGCACGGTTCCGTCATAACCTGAAATTTTTGCGAATCCAAAAAACAAGTTACTGAGGACAAATAAAATAACATGGATGATGATCAGTTGTATCAACCCGTTATTTCTCCCCCTGAAAATATTTTTAAAGTCCTCTATGAAAGACATTCACATAATGGATCAGTAGAAGTTGGTTCGGTTCAGCCCCCAGTATTTAATAAGAAAATATCCAAACAGCATTCCGCCAAGATGAGCAAAGTGCGCAACATTGTCGGTAGGATTGTTTTGAATGCCGGAAAATAATTCGATCGCACCATAAGCTATGACGAAATATTTGGCTTTGATTGGAATGGCAAAATACACATAGAGCAAAGTATTTGGGAATAGCATTCCAAAAGCAAGCAATAAGCCGAAAATGGATCCGGAAGCCCCCACCACCGTGTTTGAGTTGAGAAGCTCTTCTTTATAGTTTCTCATGAATTCGACGGAGGCATTCAGCATCCCGGCCTTATCGCCAGTTGCTTCCATATTATTAAAATTGGAGACCAGGTCATTCACCTGTCCCTGGATCTCATAAGAGGCGATTTTTAAATTGCTCGAGTGAAAAAATGTTTCAAAGGTTTTCAGGTCAGGATTGCTGAGGTAGTTATTGATGACCTCCAGTGCGGGATGAATCTGAAAATAAAAAATAATATAATGTGTGACAGCCGCGCCGATCCCGGTCACCAGGTAAAAGATCAGAAACCGTTTTCCTCCCCAGTAATTTTCAAGTGTGGAGCCAAACATCCACAGCGCAAACATATTCGAAAAAAGGTGAAACAAGTCCCCATGCATGAACATGTAGGAGATCAACTGCCAGGGTCTGAACCGGGAGGCAAAAAAATAATGCAGGCCCAGTTGCTCACTCAGTTCAATATGAAATGAATTTCTCAGAACATATTGAGCAAATAAAAGCAAGGTGTTGATAATCAGCAATTGCTTTATTACCGGAGGTAAAATCTGAAAGCTGGATGGTCGGTATTCCTGATAACTCATAAAAAATAATTCTATTTCTTAAATAAATTTTCCATTTCGGCCAGGGTCAGTGTGGTGATGATGCTTTTGCCGGAGGCAGAACGATACGGCATATGGCATGCAAACAACTGATCAATTAACTCTTCCATTTCTTCATTTGTCAGATGGTCGCCCGTTTTGATGGAGGCATTTTTGGCCATAGCACGGGCAAGGTTTTCTCTTGTATCAATTTTAAGTACGGCAAGATTCGCCTTGTAATTTTCAAGTACACCTTCCAGCAATTCAGCTCCGTCAGCATTTTTAATATCTGCAGGAAGACCATTCAGAACAAACGTATTTTTACCGAATTCACTTAATTCAAAGCCCAGGCCTTTTAATTCCGGTTGCAATTCCTTTACCAATTCAAAATCCCCCGCCCCAAATTCAATTGTCTTTGGAAAAAGTAATTGCTGCGATAGTGATTTACGCTGTGCAATGTAACTCACGTATTTTTCATATAAAATACGTTCATGCGCTCCCTGCTGATCAATCAGCATGATTCCAGATTTAATGGAAGTCAGGATGTATTTGCCATGGAGCTGCAAAACCTGTTTTTCTTCTTCCTCCTGAATATTTTCCAGCTGTGACTGAACCTGTTCCAAAGAATTGCCGGGTGCCGAAGTCTCCAGCCTGATCGATTCATACAAAGCATTCCAGTTTGATTTACTGGACAAAGTTTTGCTTTCCGTTTTAAATGGGTTGTAATCAGCATTGACATGAACTTTCGGTTCAGAAACAAAATCTTTCTCTGATTTTAAAGGGATGTTTGCAAAACTCATTTCCTGCTCAAAATCCAAGGTAGGCGTCAGGTTAAATTTGCCAAGGGATAACTTAACACTGGATCGGAGTATGGCATAAATCGAACGTTCATCCTCAAACTTAATTTCTGTCTTGGTCGGATGAATATTGATATCAATACTTTTAGGGTCCACCTCCATCATAATGAAATAAGATGGGAAAGAGTCTCTTGAAAGCAGATGATCGTAAGCTGCCTGAACAGCATGATTCAGGTAGGAGCTTTTGATGAACCGCTTATTGATAAAAAAAAATTGTTCTCCCCTTGTTTTCCTGGCAAATTCAGGTTTACCGACATAACCTGCCAGGTTGATAACAGTTGTTTCCTGATCGACCGGGACCATCCTTTCATTGGATTTATTTCCGAAAAGGGAAATGATTCGTTGCTTGAAAGAACCTTTGTCAAGTTGAAAAACAAGTTGATTGTTGTGATGCAGTGAAAAAGTAATTTCAGGATGTGGCAGCGCAATCCGCTCAAACTCTTCTAATATGTGACGGAATTCAACCTGATCTGATTTTAAAAAGTTTCTTCTTGCCGGCACATTATAAAAAAGATTTTTAACAGAAATGGAGGTTCCGGCCGAACAGACACAACTTTCCTCGTTCTTAATTTCACTAGCTTCAATTTCTATCCTGGTTCCGGTTTCCGCTTCATTTTTACGTGACTTCATCTCCACCTGCGCAATCGCAGCAATGGAAGCAAGGGCTTCTCCGCGGAAGCCTTTTGTGCGGATCGTAAACAAATCCTCTGCTTTGGTTATTTTAGAAGTTGCATGTCGTTCAAAACTCCTGCGTGCATCGTTCGCTGACATTCCCGAACCATTGTCAATCACCTGAATCAGACTTTTTCCTGAATCCTTAACGATCAGCCGGATCGTATCCGCTCCGGCATCAACTGCATTTTCAATTAATTCTTTGACAGCAGAGGCAGGGCGCTGTATAACTTCGCCGGCAGCAATCTGATTGGCAACTGAATCAGGAAGTAACTGAATGATATCCTGCATGAATGATTTTTCTTACAGTAAAAATAACGATTATTGTGATTACATTCAGCAATTGAATAATTTTAACGGCGCATGACAGAACAAGCTCGAAGTGGTATCAGAATCTATCTTGTTTTGCTGATGGTTTATGTGGGGAATTTGAATGCTCAATCCATTGATCACACGATTCCTTTTTATAACCTGCAGGAAACAAGGTGGGCTGATTCGGTTTTTCAAAAGCTAAGCCCGGACGAGCGCATCGGGCAATTATTTATGATTGCCGCCTATTCTAACAAAGGGAAAATACACATCAATGAAATTAAAAAGCGGATCACTGAAAATAAAATAGGAGGTCTCATTTTTTTTCAGGGTGGGCCGGTGCGTCAGGCTAAACTGACAAACGTTTATCAGAAAATAGCTAAAATACCTTTGCTGATTTCCATGGATGCTGAATGGGGTCTGGCCATGCGATTGGACAGCACGGTTCAGTTCCCCAGGCAAATGTCATTGGGAGCCATTCAAAATGACAGCCTGATTTATCAGATGGGAGCTGAAATAGCCAGGCAATGCAAACGAATAGGAGTGCAGGTGAACCTTGCTCCGGTGGTGGATATAAACAGCAACCCGCTTAATCCGGTGATCAGCAATCGTTCTTTCGGGGAGAATAAATTTCTGGTTACTGCAAAAGCAGAAATGTATATGAAGGGACTCCAGGACAATGGAGTGATGGCAAATGCCAAACACTTTCCCGGACACGGAGATACCGACAGTGATTCACATAAAACCTTACCGGTCATCAATCATTCCAGAGAACAACTGGACACGACCGACCTTTATCCTTACCGGCAGTTATTCCAGGCTGGCCTGGGAAGTCTGATGGTGGCTCATTTATTCGTTCCCTCGCTCGATACTTCAAAAAATCTGGCTTCCACGCTATCCAGGAAAATTGTAACAGATTTACTCCGTGAGGAGATGAACTTCAAAGGACTGATTTTTACAGATGCATTGAATATGAAGGGAGTCAGCAAATTTTACGCCCCGGGCCTGGTCGATGTGAAAGCCTTGTTGGCCGGAAATGATGTGCTGTTGTTCTCTGAAGACGTCCCGGAAGCAATTTCTGAAATCAAAAAAGCCATTGCAAATGGGGAGATCAGCCAGGAAGAAATTGATAAGCGCTGTCTGAAAATATTGAAGGCCAAGCAATGGTGTGGCCTGGATCATTATAAACCGGTGGAATTGAAGAATCTGTACAGGGATTTAAATACACCTGGTTCAGAATGGATCAATCGCAGGCTGGTGCAATCTTCACTGACCGTTCTGAAAAACAACAATCAACTGATTCCCCTTCAAAAACTGGATACCCTGAGAATCGCTTCCCTTTCTTTGGGAAACAAAGAGTTAAACGCATTTCAACAAATGCTTTCTTTCTATTCCCCTGTTACCCATTTCGGACTTGATCATACGGCCTCCATTCAGGAA